>Ga0208958_1000377_pt1 | contig 54290 bp, 51 predicted proteins | sample RifOxyB1_FD_184032 | JGI IMG/M metagenome (GOLD analysis project Ga0208958, IMG submission 184032) | Soil microbial communities from Rifle, Colorado - Rifle Oxygen_injection B1 (SPAdes) | ecosystem: Environmental > Terrestrial > Deep subsurface > Rock core/Sediment | place: Rifle, Colorado...
CGAGCCCAGTCATGGCGTGAGTTTGCCGGGCAGCCTGCAGTCAGAGAAAATCTCCGTATTGCCATCACGGCTGCAAAAAAGAGAAAAGAACCCATTGAACACATCCTTTTTTACGGACCGCCGGGGTTAGGTAAAACTACTCTTGCCCATATCATCGGACAGGAAATGGGAGTCAATGTACGGGTCACCAGCGGACCGGCTATTGAACGCGCGGGAGATCTCGCGGCTATTCTAACGAATCTTGGAGCAGGTGATATTCTTTTTATTGACGAGATTCACCGCCTAAACAAAGTCGTTGAGGAGACACTGTACCCCGCCATGGAAGACTATGCGCTGGATATCGTCATCGGCAAAGGTCCGTCTGCGCGTACACTACGCCTTGATTTGCCCCGGTTTACCATTATCGGCGCAACGACACGCGTCGGTTTACTATCCTCCCCCATGCGTGACCGGTTCGGCGTTATCCACCGGCTGTCGTTTTATGCACCGCACGAACTGGAGACAATCATCACACACGCCGCAGAAAAACTTAAAATCCGGATAGATGATACCGCGCGCACCCAGCTTGCCCGCAGAAGCCGGGGGACTCCCCGGATAGCGCTGCGTCTCCTCAAGCGCGTCCGGGATGTAGCACAGGTTGAAGGCAACGGCAATATCACTGCTGATATTCTCAAGCGGTCTCTCTCCATGCTTGAGATTGACGAAATGGGTCTGGATTCATCTGACCGGAGACTGCTTTCCGTGATTATCGATTCTTTCAGCGGCGGGCCGGTCGGCATAGAAACGATTGCAGCCGCACTATCTGAAGACATCGGGACGGTTGAGGAAGTGTTAGAACCATATTTACTTCAGATAGGATTTATTAAACGTTCACCACGCGGCAGAGTAGCTACCAGCCACGCATTTAAACACCTCGGGAAACTACAGATTACTTAAGTGCCGCGTCCACTGCCGATTTCATATCCGTGAAGCTATATGCTCCGGCAAAATTTGTTGTGTTCACGAAAAATCCGGGAGTTCCCGATACTCCGATGCTGGCGGCAATCTGTGAGTCCTCAACAAGTCTCTTATCGTATTTATCCGATTCCAAACACGATTTCATAAATGCGGAATCGACTGCAGATGCCAGAAAATTTGCCATGTCCCCGGATTTGGTTTTGTCGTTTTTTACGATTGCGCCGGTTGTGGGATTACCGGATGCATCCGTACCGTTTTGAATTTCATACCCTTTGGCGCTCATTAAAAGATCATGCGCTTCCCAAAATTTCCCTTTTTCCTGAGCACAGTACAGTGCTTTCATCGCCATCTCTCCGTTATTATGTCCGGGTGTATAAATATAAGCATACGCAGCCTTCCCCTGATCCAGGAGTTTTTTGAATTCCACTATGGGCGCGACATACGTGCCGCCGTCCGCGACTAATTTAAATTGCGGAGATTGATTATTAAGTTCCGGATTTTTCCCGGCTGCAATATGACAGAACGGGCAACTGGGATCGGCTACTTCCACCAAAAAGAGTTTAGACTTTTTGGGATCCCCGAATTTAATAATATTTTTATCAAACAGTCCTTTGATCGTGTCAAGCGACACTGTAGGCGCGGCGGGCTGTTGTGCCGTTGTTCCTTCAGCCGACGCACCGGCTCCTTTTTGCAGATACTGCACTTTAGCAGTTAAGTTACCGATAAAATATGCCGCAACAATGAGCGCAATGACAAGCAATGTCTGACCAATACCTGATGAAAGTCCGATTTTTTTCATATGTTTTCCTCCGATTGTGCCATTGTACCCAACGAAGTATACGAAACACAAGGGGTCATTTTTTGACCGAAATTGCATCCTGGATGACTGCCTCAAAATCTGCCGCGCTTGGCGGGTTTTCAATTTTCTGTCCGTTTACGAAAAATGTCGGGGTGCCGGGGATGCCAAGGGCATTCCCGTCAGCAATATCCGCATCGATTATGCTTCTGACTTCATCGGAATTCATATCGTTTACAAACCGGCCCGCATCCAAGCCGAGAGTCGCGGCATACCCCGTAAAAATATCAACCGGTGAAGGAAGCTCCGACCACTCCGCTTGTTTTTCAAATAACATATTGTTCATCTCCCAGTACTTTTGCTGTTTCCCTGCCGCTTCCGCCGCTTGCGCAGCAAGATAGGCGTTTTTATGCAGATTGGTTAATGGGAAATTCCGATAAACAAGTATCAGATCTTTTGAAAATTTTTGGGCTATCTCTTTAACAATCGGATGGTAGGTAACACAGGCAGGGCACTGGAAATCGGAAAACTCAACTAGAGTAATGCTTGCAGAGCCTGATGCCGTCTTGTGGCTGTTTTCACGGATAAGAAGCGACGCATCAACTTTTACGGGCGTGGCAGGCCGGCTCAAAATCAGTATGCCTGCGATAACGATAGCAACCGTGCCGAGAATAATACCCAAAAATAGTTTTGTTTCACTTTTCATATCTGTCTATTCTATATGGTACGTCATAAACTTCAATACGCCATTTCTTACGGGGTATTCGAATAATGACATTTTTCACCAACACCACCAAAGGAAACAGTGTTTCTTAATGAGATGAGGCGATGTTGGTATGTGGTTGAGTAAAGTTGGTGTTGATGTTGGTTGTATAGCAGGTGTCGGTTCTGCTTGTGTTGTAAATACTCCCCGGACAGAAAATTGTGCTTTTGGAATAATAGTTCCTGCAACGATCATGTAATATCCTCCGATCTTATGAATTGCAGAAACAGTTTTGTTGACGGGATCCACAGCGCTGGTGGGAAGAATTATCCAGGTGACTCCGTTTTCTGAATACGCAAGACTCAACGAAGAAGGTTTAAATGGATGATCCCGGTCTCCCGGAGGAATAAGATCCGTATCCATGTAGGAAAGACTCACAATGGATGGTTTATTTTGAAGAGAGGGGATAATGAGCGCTGGTGATTTATCTGACCCCCGTGGTGCGTAGGCTTTGTACCAGATATTTTGAATACCACCAATCTGCCATGCTATACCCCCTTGGGCAGTCGTAATCCCCAGAACAGATCCACCGGCGAGGATGGCATTTGAAAACGATTGTGTTGTTGATGATGAAAAAACATCGGCAGAAGCTTTTTCTTGAGAGAAAAGAAACGCATTAAAAGAAAATGTCTGTGGTTCAATAATTGCCGTGATCTTCTGATTTCCCGTTTGAGAGTCTTTCACCGGAGAAAGAACTTCTCCCGAAACATTTCCGTTACTGGACTCGAAAATCTGATAGATTTCCTCCCCACTGTTAGGAGAACTGCCGGTGTCAGTTGAAGTTGAGGTTGGGGTGGGGGTTGGAATTAGGGTTGGAGTGGGAGTTGGAATTAGGGTTGAATCTACTCCAAGATAGACACGACCACTACCATAATCGTTCGCTGCAAGTAGATGAGCACCGGTGGAATCGGAAGCAACTGATGCCCAATACTGATTTTCCACCACCCCTGTTGGGAATGTTTCTGTCCATGAGGTACCACCATTGGCTGAGATATAGACACGGGCATCATCAGTTGCTAAAATCAACTGATTACCGGTGGAATCAGAGTCAACCCATCTCCAACTTTTATCTTGCGCCACCCCTGTCGGAAATGTTTCTGTCCATGAGGTGCCACCGTTGGATGAAACGTAGGCACGGCCCCAATAAATTGGCGCAATCAAATGGGAGCCGTCGGAAGATGAATTAATTCCCATCCAGTTCCTATCTACCCCCGGCATTGTTTCCGTCCATGAGGTGCCACCGTTGGATGAGATGTAGAGACGGGTAGTGCCTGTCGCAATCAAATAAGTACCAGTAGAATCGGAATCAACACCATACCAGTAACCATCTACCCCCACCCCTGTTGGTGTTGTTTCTGTCCATGAGGTGCCCCCATTGGATGAAATGTAGACACGGCCATTCGTGGCAATCGACGACACAATCAAATGAGAGCCGTCGGAAGAGGAAGCAACTGATGTCCAATTTTTATCTTCTGCTACTCCCGTTGGAAATGTTTCTGTCCATGAGGTGCCACCATTGGATGAAATATAGACACGGCCAAGAGCCCCGGTACCAACTGTCGCAATCAAATGAGAGCCGTCGGAAGAGGAAGCAACTGATGTCCAATTTTTATCTTCTACCACTCCCGTTGGAAATGTTTCTGTCCATGAGGTACCACTATTGGATGAAATGTAGACACGGCCACCAGTACCTTTAGATGCTACAATTATATAAGACCCGTCTGAACTGAAGGCAGACGATGTCCATCTCCTATTTTCCGCTGTCCCCGTTGGAAATGTTTCCGTCCAGGTGACAGCTGCGGAAACACGAACCGGGTTCAAAAACACCAAAAAAATTAAAAGGGGGAAGAAAAAAATACGGTACATATTTTTTTGATTTTTCGCATGTTCGTTATGAAATTACGATGCATTTCAAGCATACTATCTCAGACGGACAGGGTCAAACGTGTGTAACAGTGTTTCCCCAACACTCAAATTTTATTTTTTACCTAAATTTCGGATAATGGCATTTTTTAAATGCTATCAATATATGGTACCGCAAGCCATTTTACTATTCCGCCGAGGTTTTTCTGACTGCAAGAAAATGCTCCCCTGCTCCTCCTCCACGGTTATTCATCAGAGAAGTGAAGCCTTCAATTTTATACCCTTGGATACCCCGATTCGATAAGTCGGCAAAAATCTTCTTAACTCTCCCACTTGGATCTCCCTGATCAGAAATAAGAATTAAACCGTTAGAAGCAAGAAATTTTGAGGTCTTGATAATGAAATCTGTAATTACTTCGGAATCAACTCCTACAGGCCAAATATTCAGCCATGTAACTAAACCATAGTCATGTGTACCGGAATTTTCCAATGTAGAGATAGCACCCTTTAATGATTTGTCGACATATTCAAAATTTATTCCTTTTCCTAATGTTTGAATCACTAAATCTTTATAAGAGGCAATATCACCATTCGCTCTTCTTTCCCACTCGGTTGGCTGTGGGTCTTCTGAGACTATAAATTTTTTAGGGTGAAAACGGTTTATAGCTTCTATTTCGTTTCCAAAGTAAATATCAAATGAAATAGCACCGTTTGTAGCTATCAGTCCGGGATCAAACTCCAACTTGTTCAATATTTCCTGAAGGTGCTGGCCCATCGATTTTCCCATCTCCCGTGCTGTGTCGATTTTATATTCGATATCTTGTACCAAATCGGTTTGTCCGTTTTCTCTTAATAATTCTAGTGATTCGTTCATTTTATTAAAAAACTATGCAATTTTCGGATAGTGGCATTTTTTGAAATGCTTTTTTATAGGTATCCTCACAAGTTCAATTCTTTGTATTTGTAAATTTCTCAAACTCCCTCTCTTCCGCAAGTATACTATTTTTCCTAGGCATCGAACAGACTATCTATTATATATACTCTGATCTGAACCACTATGGGCGCTATCAATTTTAGAATTGGATAGGAAAATATTTTACCTGGTTAAAAAGTATAAAAGTCAGTTTTTTCGTTGATACCTCGCTTTATGATCGGTCGTCTTCATTCTCTCCTTGCACTCTTTACGAGGAGTTCACTAGCGATTAGTAAACTCTGCTATATATGTAAAAAAAAACAACAATTCTTGAGGCTAACGACTTGTCGATCATAAACCGAGGTGTGAAGTTGGTCGTGAACAGAACTGCTTTTTGACTGTTCTAATCACGCATGGCTCTATATCAATGTTTCTCTATAATGTCATTAGATACTCTATCAATAAATAATAGGCGAAAAAGGGTATGTAAAAATATGTTTTACAGGTATTTTTGAGCAAGTACCCGTCTATCAATCAATTCTATCGGTTTATTTTCTGCAAATTTTAAAGCTGGCAAAGAAAATAAACCAGTCGTGACGAAATAACCTCTACTGACCCCATCACTCATCATGGTTCCATAGAAATCTCTCATAGGTGGCTCTCCAACAGTTTGTTTAAACCGTTTACATTGGGCGATTGATCGTTCTCCTTTTCTATTCAAAACAAGATCAATTCCCCCATCGCCGGTTGTTCTTGTCTCCGTGACAACCCATCCTTCTTTTTCAAATACATGATGTCGTACCCATCGTTCAAAATCGATTGGACTGAGTTTGAGCAGATTATCAATGCTCGTGAGTTTCTTTTTAAAAGCAGAAATTTTTTGTCTTTGTTTATACGACTTGGCAAGAAAATGGTCTTGTTCGCGTCTTCGAGTTAGCCGTTCTTTATCAGCTAAATACTTGGTAGGTGAAGAATATCCCTTTCGCTTCCATTCGGGCATCTTCGCAATCCGTTCTCTTTCTTTTTGAAGAGATACTCGAGAAGCTAGTTTTCTAGTTTCTTCCCATGCTTTCAATCTCAATTTTCTGTCTTTCCTCCATGCTCTCCAATAAAAGAAAACAGCAACGAAATATAGAACAGCAAGCGCTGGGGATACTATGAGAAAACAAAAACCAAAGAAAAGAACTAACAACTGAACAACAGTAATCAATAATACGTTGCTATTTGGCGGTCGATTATTCATACCCCTTTTGGGCTACACAAAAAGCGCAGCCCCACTGCTCTCGGCCGTCAAGCTTCAAGACTGACATGAGACTGCGCTCAATATCTTGAAGCTCCCAATAAAGGGCTCTGTTTTGACGGCCGAGATGTGCTTGTATTTTACGCGATATGTTCGCGTTTCTCAACGTGGGGTGTATAATAAATTCAATTAACAAATGCTGACCAGTTTGAGAATGGAACGTCCCATCAAGCTGATAGGTATTTTAGAAAATTAGGAGAATTATGGCAGATCAAACTAGCTCCTCTACTGAGGCAGATGCGAGAATTATCGTTGATAGACTTCTGCGGGAAGCCGGTTGGGATATTGAAGATAAAAATCAAGTAACCACAGAAGAGTCTATCAAGGACGGACGAGCGGATTATCTACTTCTGGATAATCGCAGTAGACCGCTTGCTGTCGTTGAAACGAAACGATTTTCCAAAGATGCCTATTCCGCTAAAGAACAAGCTGAAACGTACGCTAAAGAACTACAAGCTCCATTTATTTTTCTTTCAAATGGCACAGATACATACTTTTGGGACTACAACCAGGCAGACGCGAGACTGGTTGGCTCATTCTTTTCCCGTTTCGATTTAGAAAGGATTTCAACACTTCGAAAGTATCAAAAACCACTCTCAACAATTCCTATACCCGACAAGTTCTTTTTTCGGGGAAACGAAATAACAGTTAGACCATACCAAAAAGAAGTCTTGCAGGCTGTAGATACGGCAATTCAAGGAAATAAACGGCGATTGTTAGTTGAGATGGCGACCGGAACGGGAAAAACACTAGTTGCCGCCATGATGATCAAACGACTCTTTCAGGCCGGATTAGTAGAACGAGTGCTTTTTCTAGTAGATCGCATAGAGTTAGCAAATCAAGCAAAAGAAACGTTTGATGATTACCTTTCAGAATATCCCTCAATCGTTTTGTATGGTGGAAAACGAAGCAAGGAAGGACAAATTGTCATCGGCACCCTTCCCACTATTCAATCGCAAATAGATGCATTTACCAGCGGCTACTTTGATTTAGTTATTACTGATGAATGTCATCGGTCAATTTATAGTATTTATCGCTCGTTGATTCTTCACTTTGATGCAATTCATATTGGGTTAACCGCAACTCCCAGCAATCTCATTGATAGAAACACCTACGAATTTTTTGGGTGTTGGAATCCGTTAACCAGAAAAGGTGAGCCTACGTATATCTACGGCATTCGGCAAGGCATTAATGATGGATACCTTGCTCCCTACAAGGTTTACCATGCTCGCTCGAAAATCTCCCTTGAAGGTATCAAGTGGCAAGGAGAAGACTACGAACCGCAGGACTTGGAACGCACCGTATCTGTTGAAGATCGTAATAAATTGTTTGTTCAGGAGTTTAAAGATAATGAAGAAAAACGAGGTGGAGATCATCCACGGAAAACCATCGTGTTTGCGATAACCAAAAAGCACGCTTCACAGCTCACTAGATTTTTCAATGAACTATACCCTGAATTCAAAGGCAAATATGCAGAAATAATCACAACGGATACGTTTGATCCGCTACGAGCAATTAAACGCTTTAAAAAAGAACCGTTGCCGGTTATTGCCGTATCTGTAGCGATGCTTGATACGGGTTTTGATTACCCAGCGGTTGAAAATATTGTCATGTGTCGTCCGACCCGGTCACCAATTTTTTATCAGCAAATGAGAGGAAGAGGATCCCGTGTTTGTGCAGAAATTGATAAAAAAGAATTTCTCATTTACGATTTTGTCGGAAATGCTGAATACTTCAATGATGAAGGGTACGACCCGTTTGAACAGAAAAAGACCGCAACAAGAATACCCAGGGAAGAAGTTCTCAAAGAAGAGCCGCTTGAGGAAGAAATTCCAGAACATATAGTACGACAATTTGTGACTATTCCATTGGGTCAGGCACCGGATGAATGGGTTGAACGAAAATATATCGAGTTTGGACCCGAGGGAGAAAAGGTAGATGCGCGAGAGTATAAAGACAGATTCGCGGAAGAAGTCAAAAAGCTATCTGATGTAAACGATATTGTTATAAAACTCAAACAACAGAAGGATGTCACCGATGATGAGGTGAAAGAATTAGGTGAACTTCTCAACCACCCGGAGTACTTCTTTAACGAAAACAATCTTCGCCTTGCCTATGATCAACCAACGGGCAATTTAGTCGAGTTCGTTAAATCCGCTTTAGGGCTGCATAAATTCCCAAGCAAGGAGGAACGGGTCAGCCGCGCGTTTGATGCATGGATTATCCAACGAAATTTTGCACCAGAACAAGTACGGATATTGCGAATGCTCAAGAACCAATTCCTCGCCGGAAGCAAAGCGGATATTTCAGACTTCAACAGACCACCTATCTCACAATATGGCGGGTTGCAGTATGCAGTTAAAACGTTTGGTGAAGACGGGCTAAAACAAGTTGTTGAAGATTTACAGCAAGGAGTATTTCAATGAGCAGAATTACAAAACAAGAATTACAAAGCATTATTGGACAAATTTGCAATAAACTCTGGGCGGCAGGACTCACGAATCCTATTACCTATATTGAACAGATTTCCTATCTCTTCTTTTTGAAAATGCTTGAAGAGTGGGATAACAGTAATACAAAAGATGCAAAATTGAGAGGAGAAGGTAAATTTAAATCTATTTTTGAAGGTGCAAACGAAAAATACCGATGGAGCGTGTGGACGCATATACCTGATAACACTCAAATGTTTAAATTTCTTCGGGATGACGTGTTTCCTTTTATGGCAAATATCCCTGGAACAAATGAAAACGTCAGACGTTTCTTTGTTGATGCCCGTTTTCAAATACCCGATGGCGTAGTCCTTCGTGATGTCATCGACAAATTACGTGATATTTCCTTTATCGAGTTAGACGCAGATGTTAAAGGAGATCTCTACGAATTTTTGTTAAATCAAATAGAAAGTTCCGCGAAATTGGGAGCATTCCGCACTCCACGCCATATTATCCGTACAATAGTACAACTAACTAATCCACAGATTGGTGAATCCGTTCTTGATCCTGCCTGTGGGACAGGAGGATTTCTTTTAGGTGCCTACGAATGGATCAAGGTAAACAACTCAGACACTTCAAACATAGAAGAATACACCAATGGAAACGGTCAAAAAGTGAGAAAAGGACCGGGAGATAAATTAACTCCGACACAATGGCAATTTCTTCAAAGTAAAGCGTTATACGGTTTTGATGTAGACGCCTCCATGGTTAAAATCGCTACAATGAACCTGATTCTCCATGGTTTGGAAAAATCACAAGTTATCAGACGAGACTCAATTGCCGGAAGTCCTGACGAATGGGAAGACAGAGAATTTGATGTGATCATATCCAATCCCCCTTTCGCCGGAACGATTAATAAAGAACGGATTAGAAAAAATTTACCAGTGATCGCAACCGATACAACCATTCTCTTTTTGGGATTGATGATTGATTCCTTGAGACAAGGAGGAAGAGCAGGAATAGTTGTAAACGAGGGCGTACTATTTAATAGAAATAATGCAGCAAAAGAATTACGCAGATATCTATTAGATAAAAGAAACCTTCTCGCGGTTATTTCTCTACCAGGTGGCGTGTTTCAACCCTATTCAGGAGTAAAAACCAGCATTCTTCTATTTAACAATGACGGCAAAAAAACAGAAAAGGTATGGTTTTACGATGTTCGATATGACGGTCTAGAACTATCCTCTCAAAGACGACCAAGTCCAGATAAAAATGACCTACCTCACCTATTAGCAAACTGGAACGACAAACCTGATACAGATAGAAGTTGGAGTGCAACTAGATCCCAAATAGAAGAAAATGACTTCATTCTCTCCGCTTCCGCATATAGACCAATTACTGAAGACGAAACCAAACATAGAGAACCGAAGGATATATTTGCAGAAATCAAAGAACTCAACAATCAATCTCAAGAACAACTAAAAAAGATTGAAGAATTTATTGCAACATGAATATTGGCAAATTGTTAACTCTAATAGGTCTTGCATTGAACACGATAGCCTCTGTTATTGTCCTTTATCCGCAAATCAATACAAAGAAAAATGTTGATGACGACTATATCCTGAATATGGATAAAAAGGGAAACTACACACAAAAGAAACACCTAAAAGACAAAAAAATAGGAATAGCAGGATTTTCGCTATTTGCGTTAGGGTTTATTATTCAGATAATCGGCGTGTTATTGGGATAGAAATATGAACAAGAGTTTAAAAACATTTATAGGAAATAGTTGGAAGTTTATTTCTCCAATCATATATTTATTGACGTGGGTGCTGATAGTTAAACTAGCCCAAAATTTAGGACTTCCAATTGACGGAACGTTTTTGTTTGTTTCCCTTGTGATTTTATTCTTCGGAATTATCTCAAAGTCCACATCATGGGCAATTGGTCATGAAAAGTTTGGTATTAAAGGAGACTCCACAAGCAAAAAGGTTGAATTTTGTGCGGACGGAGTAGGAACAATAAAAATATTCGATGACGATATGGAATCAAGAGAAAAATTAATGAAAGTAGCGGGAAAAATTATTGAGAAGTTAAAAAGTTAACATATGGATTACATTAATAGTGCTGACAAAATAGTAAAAATATTGTTGAATTTAGGTTCTATTTCCGGTCTTTTGTTGTTGCCATATACGATATTACAAGCAATTAAAAAAAGACCTCGTTTAAAATTCGATTTTTCAGGAATGAGCGGTACTGCCATAAAGAAAAGCGATGCTATTGGCGAGTACTATCGTTTTGAATATACCGGAACTGTAAAAAATCAGTCTTTAGAAACCAATTCTATATTGAAGATATATCTCGTAGTTTGGGCTGACAATAAAAAGAGGAATTCAGCGCTGAGACTTGGGTTTGGTGGGATTGTATTAAACGATCAGAAAACTATGTTGTCATTACCCATCGAGTTAACACCAAAAACCGGAATAAAGTTAAAAATCATTTTTGAGATTCCGGTAAAAGGAACTTCAGATGAAAGGCTTTTAACGACAATGGAGCCAGCAGATCCAAATGCTCGTTTTTACCTTCACAAATACCACTATGAACTTTGTTTTGAAGATACCGATGAGAATTTTTTTGACCAACAGGGTAGATTGAGAAATTTGGAAGAAATAAATTTGAGATGGACTCTCCCTAATACGATGAAAGCGCTGCAAGGGGGCAATGTTATACCTTTTCTAAAGCATATGTTTTTGATCCAAAAATCGAAGTTTCTTTTTTCTTTAAAAAAGATTAGCTATCAACTAGGACTATGAATAACTGGCAAATAAAAAAATTAGGAGATATTAGCGTAATAAACGGAGGCGGAACTCCCCCCACAAGTCATGCTGAATATTTTACTGGAAATGTACCATGGTTTACTCCCTCTGAAATCACATCTGGTACTGTTTCCGTTTTAACAAGCAGCGAAAGACAAATAACAGAAGAAGCAATCAAACATTCAAAAATAGCAGAACAAGGTACAGTCTTGCTTTCAAGTCGAGCAACCATCGGACACGTTGGGATCGTGGCCACACGTTCTACATACAATCAAGGAATTAAAGGCCTCACTCCTAAAAAAGAATTGCTTCCCTGGTATTTAGCCTATTGGCTATTAGCAAGCAAAAAACGATTAGAAAAATCCTCGTTTGGAACAACATTTAAAGAATTGAGCACGACGGCATTAAAAAAATTTGATATAGAAATTCCACCCATCTCTGTTCAACAACAGGTTGTTGAAAAACTAGATGCTATCAAAAGAATGCAGGAGTTAAATCAAAAAGAAATCACAAAAGTTAAAGAATTATTTAACTCACATTTATCTCGAGCTTTTAGACCTCAAACAGGAGGAACAATAAAAAGATTAGGAGAATTATTCCTGCGGAGTTCAAGAACAGTATTACCGATCACTTTAGGGGATAAATTGGTTAACTATATAGGATTAGAAAATATTGAATCTAATACAGGTAGACTTGTTTCATTTTCGCCGTGTACTGCAAAGACAATAAAAAGTGCAAAAACTAAATTTAGCAAGGGAGACACTCTTTATGGGAAATTACGGCCATATTTAAATAAAGTATGGCTTGCAACAATGGATGGTATCTGTTCGACGGATATTTGGGTTTTAAAAGCGCAAGAGAATATGATACGACTAGAATTACTTCCAATACTATTACGTTTTCCAGAAATAGTTAAACAAACGCTTGCGGGCATGACTGGCACGAATTTGCCTCGAGTCAATGCGAAAACATTTGATTATATTGAGATAGCCGTTTTACCAATTGAAAAACAAAAACTTTTGATTGAGGAAGTTATGAAGATTCAAATTTATCAACAATCGCTTCAAACGGAAAATGAAAAACTATCGCAACTATTTGATAGTGCATTAAATAAATTCATGAAACCAAACCAAATATGAATGATCTGATCACAACTAAATCGACATCTCTCACTTCAGCGGTGGGTCAAGATATTGAATTGAGGGTAACTACTACCTCACGACTCATGTTTAGACCAGAAGTTGTAGATAACCCTCACGATCAAGACGCATGTGTTCGAGGGAACTTTATTTTTCAGCGAAAAAAACCTTCTGGACAATGGGAAGACTACAAGACATTGGATTTATCAAAACTAAAAGACGGTGAATGGATAAAATTAGAATTAAAATCAGGAGAATTAAAGACACTAATCACAGAATTGGATAAATATTATAGTGTGTTTAAAGAGTACGGAATTCGATCAGGAGAGGCTAGTTTCGCTGTAACTCCTCAAAACGCCAAACCGATAATCGAACAATTCTTGAAGAATCCAGAGAACTTTGAAAAGCTACAGGATTTAAAAATAGAAGACCTCCAAAAGCTAAATTACGTTTCAAACATTAACAGTTTAAAAAGTGTTTTGAAGGTATGGGATGATAACAAAAACAATGGAGATGAAAGTTTTTGGCAAACATTTTTTAAAGATAACTCTTGGGTTATTGCCCAAATTTTTCCCTACCCAGTAATCCTTCTCGAAGATAAAGCCTATGTTGGAGGGAAAAGCATAGACAATAAAGGTGGAAATATTGTTGACTTCATTTTTAAAAATGGTTTTTCAGATAACGTATTGGTTGTTGAGATAAAAACGCCCACAACATCTTTAATGGGAAGTCACTACAGAGATAATGCCTACAGCATTAGTACCGATCTGGGAGGCTCGACAGTTCAAGTATTAAAGTATAAAGATGAACTTTCAAAAAATTACTACGCTTTGCGGCAACAAACTGACAAAGCGTTTCAGGTCTTTAATCCAAAATGCATGGTAATAATCGGAAAAGTAGTCAATGGTCTAAATGCGGAACAAAAAACATCCTTTGAGTTATATCGTGGCGATTCTAAACAGGTTGAGATAGTGACTTTTGACGAACTATTTCAGAAAGTTCAAATGCTTTCTGATTTGCTTGAAGGATAATATGTCTCAATATTACAGACCGAACAGAAAATACAATTTATATAATCCGGAATCAACGGAGCTGTTCCGTTTGAGCCGTTCTAAAATTGATCTTTTTATCAACTGTCCCCGCTGTTTTTATCTTGATCGTAAATTGGGAGTAGCCCAACCACCCGGCTATCCATTTTCTCTCAACTCTGCCGTTGATAAATTGCTCAAGAAAGAATTTGATATCCATAGAGCAAAAGGTACCACCCACCCCTTGATGAAATCGTATGGGATTGATGCCGTCCCACTAGCGCACGACAAAATAAACGAATGGAGAGATTCTCTTCGTGGAGGAATTACGTGTGCGATTGATGGATCAAATGTTGTAGTTACGGGAGGTGTTGATGACGTCTGGGTATCGCCATTGGGCGAGTATTACATCGTTGACTATAAAGCTACTTCAAAAGAGGAAGAAGTTACACTGGATGCTGATTGGCAAATTGGCTATAAACGTCAGATGGAAATATATCAGTGGCTATTCAGGAAAAACGGCTTCAAAGTATCTTCAACGGGATATTTTGTCTATTGCAACGGTAATACTGATAAAGAAGCCTTTGATGGTAAACTTGAGTTTAATATTAAAATTATCCCATATACTGGGGATGATTCTTGGGTAGAAAAAACTGTCAAAGAAGCGATTGACTGTTTAAAAGGCGACAAGCTACCACAGCCCGGGCCAGATTGTGATTTCTGCAAATACAGAAAAGCAGTTCGGGCATTTGAAATATAATAGAACCATGCAACAACAAAAGATAAAAGTTGATGAGCTAAAATTATCCGATATCGTTCATGACATAGAGCATGGATATCTACGGATCCCCCGTTTTCAACGGGATTTTGTCTGGGAGCGCTCTAAAGTAATAAAATTACTCGATTCTATCTATAAAGAGTATCCTATCGGCAGTTTCTTTATTTGGGAAGCAGACAAAAAGTACAATCTTTTCTATCGCAATATTGCTGAGTTAAATCTCCAACCTCCTGACTCATATACATCTATTCGCTATATTCTGGATGGTCAACAACGCGCAACATCTCTCTATGCAGTCATTAAAGGGATTACAGTAGACGGAACAAACTATTCACAAATTTGTTTTGACTTTGATAAAGAAGAATTTATTGTTCGCTATCATGAGGGTGATTATTATGCATCCTTCAAGGACATTTTGGATGAGAATAAACACCTGCAAATCTATAACCGTTTGAACGATGAACGTAAACGGGTATTTGAAAAATGCCGAAGCATTTTTGCTACCTATCCCCTATCCGTAATCATCTGCCGAGAAAAAGAACTCGATGAAGCAAGCGATATCTTTGAGCGCATTAATCAGGGTGGCAAACGGCTTTCTATTTTTGACTTGGTGGTTGCCAGTACATGGGGTGAGGATTTTGACCTCAAAGAGAGATACGTTGAACTTCACGACTTTTTGGAGAAAAAGGGGTTCGGCAACATTCCACCCGAAGTTATAATCCACGCTGCCTCTCTCGCTATTACTGGGTATTGCAAGAATTCCTACCAATTACAACTGACGAAAGAACAATTGAAAGACAATTGGGAAGAAATAGTCATCTCGATTAAATTATCCATTGATTTTTTAACCAATAACCTCGGAGCCAAAATTTACGACTTCGTGCCGTACCCATCCATGATTTCGCTCTTGGCGTATCTTTATTTCAAAGCTCCTGGGCGCTCTCTCACTAAACAAATGACGGAAAAGGTAAACGAGTGGTTTTGGAAAGCCGCCTTGAGTGAACGGTATGCTACAAGTCGAGAAACCAGGATGGAAGAAGACCGACGAGTATTGTTTGATAAACTCTTGGAGAACGTAGACGTCAAGGTTAACTATCCTATCAGCCTTGATGAGGAACGAATTATCAAAAGTAAAATCAGCACCAGATCAGCTCTTCGCAACGCTTTCTTCTGTATGCTCGCCATTCGTCACCCGAAACATTTCAAGACCAATAATATGTTTGCTATGGACTACTCTTTGTGTTCCGATTTCAATAGCCCGGAAAAACATCACATATTTCCAAAGCATTTCTTGAAGAAACAAAAATTTAGTAATGAGTTTTCGCTAGCCAACTTCTGTTTTATTCCGGCAGAGCTAAACAAAGAAATACTCAATAAAGCACCAAGCGATTATTTTGCAACCTACGCGCAGGAAAATCCAGACTTTAATGATGCGCTAGAAGCACAACTCATTTCCTATGACGAAGCGATCAAAACCAATAACTATAAACTCTTTCTTCAAGAACGGGCACAAGCAATATTTCAAGAGTTTGAACGACTCTTGGGATCAAAAATTCTCCAAGTCGCTGGGACCAATGCAAATAAAGCTCTAGACGAGATTGAGCTACTTCTCCGGACACTCATAGATAAAACGTTGAGTGCCTCTGTTGGAAAAGATTATTGGACCACCTGCATTCCAGGAGATATAAAAGAAAAAATTCAGGAAAAAGTGAGTGAGTTTTTGAGGAAGAATCCCGGCAAGACATGGCTCGATATCACTGCTTTTGAGAGTTTGAGTTTTTGCGACATCATGGATTACTCCAATATGATTCTCAAAAACTGGCAATACTTCGAAAGTACCTTTCGATCCAAGTTTGAGGTCGAGAAACGATTTATTGCCTTCAAAGACTTTCGAAATGCGGTGAAACATAACCGGGAAATTGATATAGTCTTGCAACGAGATGGTGAAGCAGCTCTCGAATGGTTTTCGCAGGTGTTAAAAGTTATAAAGAAAGAAGTTGTAGAGGAGACAGATAACTGGAAAACTCGTACGGTGAGCGCTCCTGAACCGGAAGACGTAACCGAGAAACGAGTGAAAAGTGATTTTGTACGCCGTATGGTTCGATTAATGCCGGACTGGATAGCAAAAGAATATCCGAATGGTCGAGTGTCTATCACTCCCGGCGCCGGATCTTTTCGATCACTCAAACAGGGTGACGAACTCATTCTGTTCTATTACTACGCAAACAACTGGGTATATGGAGAACTACAATTTACAACAACTGAAGATATGAAAATTCTCAAAGAACGGTTATCCGACCCCACATCAATTCTTGATCGTCATGGTCGTTATGGACAGGTGCGGTTTCACTTGTTGAATGATAATGACCTTGAGGTGATACAAGAGATTATCCGCAAACGAGTGAAGGAATCATAATGACGTTAATCTTGACTGCATTATGTAAAGATGGAATATGCATCTGCGCTGATAAACGAAGCAAGAGACAGTACGACAATGGACGTATAGAATACAAAGACGATTTAAACAAAATTTATCAATTCAGAAACGGAGAGGTTGCGATTTGTAATCATGGTGTTAATGAAATGCAGAACAAATCATGGGAAACGTTTTGTTCAGATTATGAAGCATCAAATCGATGGGTAGGCAAAAATCTATTCCAGATAATAGATGATTTCAGGAGTTTTATCGAAAGCAATATTCAACAACAACTCGAAGACAATTTTCGTCATAACAGAAGTGATTCCACAACAATAGGCTTCATAATCTGTGGGAAAACCAGTCTTGATAGTAAATTTAAAATCAATGAACTATTTTGGTCTTTCGATTCTGGGGGATTGCATTTTGAATCTAAACGACACTATGGTTTAGTGAGAACGGGTGTTGGCAATAAATATCTAGAAAAATATATAAACGACAATAGCAGTATTAATACTATTGATTTTTGGAAAAGGATGAGTACTAGAAAGGCGGAAAAGGAATTAAACAAATTATTTGCAGCTGCGGTAGTAGAGAAAAAACGTTTAACCGAAGAGGAAATTTCTGATGAGAACCATATAGTTTCTATTTCCTGAGTTTCCAAATCAATTATTGAAAAGAGCAGTAAAGAAAGCCTAGGTGAGTCGATCTTCTTCGTACGTGGGAAGACACTGGGGCAAACTTCGCTATATAATATAAATGCATGAAGAAATTTTTCATTCCACTATTCATAGTAGTCGTTATTGGTTTCTCCGGACTCGGTATCGCCAGACTATTGTTTGGTGGAGGCGAAGATACATGGATCTGCGCTAACGAACAATGGATCAAGCACGGCAATCCGAATTCTCCAATGCCACAATCAGGTTGTGGTGAAATGCAAAGTGACTGGCAGAGCCAAACAGTCAACGAAATAGGTGTAACGTTTAAACATCCTAAAAAAACCACGTTCAGAAAAGAAATCGCTGAGGATGCAGCAGGGATTCACTCTGCCGGTTTCTTTGTTGAAAAAGAAGGCTACACGCTGTATGGAATCTATCAGCCTAATAAAGAAGCAACGGAGATAGATATTACGAAAGCAAAAACAGAAATGGATACTACCACTATTAAAGACGTTACGATTGCGGGCTACAAAGGGATTGAGGGACTCATTATGGGACCAAAAACAAGATACATCACCATTCTTCTCAAAAACAACAGACTCTTCACCGTGTCTACCATTCCCCCAACGCAACAGAATAAAGCGCTCACCGATGAAATACTTGCAACGTTTATATTTCAATAACATCCATCATTTTTGTCAGAGTGAAACTTTGTATAATAGAAATGTAGATATGGATAGGCGTATTGCATTTCTCAAACCCCGTTTGTTGAATCTTTTATTGACTCTGCTTGTTTTATGTTTACCTATACTGAGAGAACAGTACAATCATGGCCAATACGTGACTTGGTATAGACCAATAGTCGTGATTTTCGATAATCTCCAAAATTTACGACAACCTAAATTGCTTTTAATAATGACGTTATTTGTATTTATAATTTACTTCCTTGTATCTTTGGCTATAGCTGGGCTATCAAAGTTTATACTTCCTATTCTAAAGCGACATAGGTGACTAGTTCAGTTAACGCTGAAATAGCCACACAAAGCTTCAATTTTTCTATTTTCTCTCTGATTTGAGCTACAGGCTCATTGAGTATCTTTATTCAAATTACAATATTTTAGCATTCTACTTCTGTCAAATACTTTTCGCGAGGATTGAATTATCAATTAGGGAAATAGAGTTAAACAACCTCCTAAACTGACATTTGTTTGCAGTAAATATAAAATAGATTCATGCAAATAAAGCAGATTGATATTCTTGTTCACCCAGACTATTTTCAAATGAGTGTTCCGCACCTCCCCTTTCATGAACGGCAGATGATTTTGAGAAAACTATGGGAACAAAGAATTGATACACTTGAAAAGCAACGAGATACTATACTCCTCCACTTTTCAAATATGACCACGGATTCAATCGAACAGGGATTAAAAGATATATCAACCATCACAAATAGAATCGAACGGGATGAGATTGAACGGATTAATAAATCTATAGCGAAGTTAGGTAGTCGATTTATCTGGTTCGGTTGGTTCGTAATACCCTCCTCCGAATTATTAGAAGAGATATTTAAATCACGAGAGCTAACCTATATTCCAGATAAAACAAAAATACGAGGCTATGGCGAAATCTTTGAAGTATGCACGAGTGCGTGGATTCATAAAACCGCACTGTCTCTCGGAATACCGTCTTCAAACGTTGAATATTGTCGAGAAGAATCACTAACCAATGCAGATTGTAATGTAATTAACAAATGGAGGGTAAATAAATTGATAAATCAGTACAATAACGGTTTTGCTCAACATCTTTAAACTGAATCAAAACATACTTTTCCACGTTCTGAACAGTAAAATATACGTTTTCGCTGAAATCTCACACCCAATCGCATCCTACGATGCCCTGGCTATATTTGGAACGTAGCTTCTACGCGGTATTTTGCTCATTCAACTAGAGAAATCACTCATCAATTAGGAAAATCATTCTCAATTCTAACTTTTAGTATTCTTGTTTACCTCTCTCCGGTTTAATAATAAAGTTTAATTGTTTCGTTTTACAGGGTGAACAATATATCCATGAGATATATTTAATCGAGCCTATTTAACTTTGAATTATATTATTGTCACGACGTCCATTTTTTGTTTTTTGATTGAAGCTATCTTCCACGTCAATCCTAGCTTCGCAGATTGACAACCGGACAAAGGTCCTTGGCTAGTGCCTCATCCTTTGCGGCTACATAGTCACCAACCTACATCACTGAAGGTGGAGGATACTACCCTCGTTGCATCCATAAACTATGTATATCCATCTTGCCGTTTGCCGTTGTTAAACAAGAAAGGGTGGTTTCTTTTGGACAATCCCCTGTAACGGAAAGGGTATATCAACTCTGCCCGACAATACACAACTCAAAATACTAAATTTAGGCGTTAGCCTTGGTCAAGAGTCAATCGGTATTAGAGTATCTGCTCCTCATAACTCTTGAACCTTCTAAACATTGGTCTTTTCGACCCCTCGATTAAAATCTGACTATATCCCGCTATGAATCCTAGTTTTCAGCTCGGATATGTTTTCAACAAATTCTTTCGCGTCAATTTTCAACTCCTTTTTCCAATAAAGTAAAATGAATTCTTGCGCCTTGTTTTCTGAGTCGTCAAAAACAAATATGAAGAAACTACCCGAAGATTTTTCGAGTCGAATTAGAGGTATACCAGCTGTTTTGAGCGCTACGGCTTGATAAAAATCATTACACTTGTAATCTTTGGTGTTTTCCATATTTGTCGCCTCCATCTTTCATTTTTTTAATTTCAAGACCTCTTTTAATTCGCTCCGAGACCATTCTTCTTTCAACGGACTGAAACAAAATGTTCATTGCCTCAACAATATTGTTTGTCAGCAAATCATTTTGTTCTGGAGTTAGTGATGAAATTGTTGACTGAATTTTCATTTCAGTCTCAACGATTGTTTTATGACAAGGGAATGTCAATATGGGGATACCGAGGCTAAACCGCCATAAAACGAGAGGATGCCGTCATATTTTGAAATATGACTAGTGACTCATGGGGGAAATTTTAAAAATCCATTGATCATTTTTTCTATCAAAACGCCACTCTATCCGATCTGATATTAGAACCTTCGGTTTTATTATCGATGGTCTGATATTAGACACTATCTCACCTATCCTGTTAGCTGAAATATCTTCATTGTTAAAAAATTTTTTATATTCTTTAATAATTTCATTTTTTTTATACGTGCCAACACCATCTTTTCTCCAAAGATTGAAGAATGTTTCAAATACTTTCCTTGAAATTTTTGCACCTGAAAAATTAAAACTATCTATTGAACCATCTACTAGTCTAAAAAATAACTGTCCGTTATTATACAAATAACCCATTCCTTCTGGAATTTGTATATTGTTTGTAAATTTCTTGCAAAATTCTTCAAGTGCTTTTTTGTTAATCAATACTGCTGCTTGTCTATCTATTTTTGGACGGTCATCCTTTTTTGAGACATTGTAGTAATATTGGATTGCTTCATCTTTGTCTATAAACCCTTTTTCACGCGCAATCTCAGAAATATTATCGTCCATCGAAAGATCATCTGGTAAATTTCTCCTCAAATATGAACTCATTTTCATGATACCAACATACCACCACCCAATTGTTTTTCCTTCAATAACTCCGTTTTGCTCGAGAAAAATAATCGTATTGTCTAATTTATACCCGAATGATTGTGGAATTGAGGCATATTCCTCTAAATAAAAAGTGTCCTTGTCGTGAAAAGCTATATTCACTATATCCCTCTTTTTATTAGGTAATAGCGATTTGAGGATATTTTTTGCCAATCTCAAGGCATCTTGTATTACATTTTCTTCCATATTGCATCTTCCATTTACTTCTGTTAAGTTAGTATAAATTATGGGAAATACCAAATCAACTATATCATTTTCCGCGTCAGATCCGTCTACATGGTCATCTCTCCTAACTCTAGAACAAGTATCTCAAATACTCAACATTAGCCCTTGGACATTACGACAATGGGACAATAAAAACAAACTTGTCGCAGTCAGAATTGGCTCTAGAAAAGACAGGCGGTATCGAAAAGAAGACGTGCTAACAGTTCTAAAAGACGGGTTGAAGTAATACATCATTCAACCTACATGTAATATGGAGAATAAATTTACGATCCGAGCGGTTATATATGCTCGTGTGAGCACGAAAGAACAAGCAGAGGATAAAATATCGATCCCTGCACAAATAACTGATTGCAGAAAAACAATAATAGAAAGAGGCTGGGAATTGGTCAAAGAGCCGTACATTGATGAAGGAATTAGCGGACATCTCCTAGAAGAACGTAAAGGGCTTCAAGACCTACTGGGTGACGCTAGACAACATATATTTGATCTGGTTGTGGTTAAAGACTTCGACCGTTTTGCTAGAAATCGCGTTGCAGCAACAATTGTCAGAGAAGAACTAAAAGAACTCTTTATTCAAACGTGCGCCCTCAATACCCCAGTAGAGCCCAAAAATCCTAAAATGTACGATCCTACGGACGATGACTTGGGAATTATGGTCGAAGGAGTCAGTGACACGATGGCTGAAATTGAAAGAAATAAAATTCGTAGAAGAATGATGATGGGCAAAACCGCTATAGCAAAAGCCGGAAAAATTCCAAATAACGTCCCCTATGGTTATAAAATAGAACGTTCCTTCGAAGGAAACAAGGTATGTCGTAAAGTATTGATTGATGAAGAGAAAGCCAGTGTCGTACGCACCATATTTGATGAATACATTAAAGGTAAAGGCGCGTTAAATATTGCCTTTGAACTGACAAAAAAGGGTGTTAAACCACCGAGGGGCCTCTATTGGAGGGCGCAAGCTGTTAAATACATGCTCCAGAATCAAACGTACACTGGAAAAGTGCTATGGGGTTGGAGACACGCAGATTACAAAAAGAATCAACAAAGGAGTATCAGAGGACATCAAGGAATTATTGAAGAAAGCACTGAACACAAAGCCATTATTCCCGAAGCAATTTTCGCGCTAGCCCAAAAGGAGAAAAAAATTAGAGGCAATTCTCAAAAAGGTCGAGCGAAAATGAGCAGAGGGCTATTAACTGGGATTGCAAAATGTATCCGTTGTGGATCAGGTGTTACCTACCTCACTAGACATCACTTGAGAAAAAAGAAGAATCCGAAATGGAACGACACAATAACCTATGAGTATTTGTGCGGTGGCTATAAATACAGCAAAATTTGCCAACGAAGGATAATGAGTGCCACAAGACTTGAGGATTTTGTGTTAAACCAAATACGAAACCTCGTAAATAACCCAACAGCTAGAGAAAGGCTGATATTTGATAGGAATATTACAATTTCCGATAATCTCGAAGAGGACTACAAATATGCGGCACAGCACCTCGCCGAAATAGAAAGAAGAAGGCAACGAGTCAAAGAATCGTATGAGGCTGGAATCGACTCACTTGAGACCTACGGAGCCAATTTAAAGCGTTTGGAAGAGGAAGAAATCAAGTACCATGTGGTGGCCGATGATTATCAATTCAAGCTCCAGAAGATAAACGAGCGCCGTCACGAACTAGAGAAATTCACCAAATCGTTGGAAGACTTCAATACGTTATGGGATAACGCTGAATTCGAAGAAAAGAAACATTTCCTGCGTATGATCATCAAGGAGATTAGGGCAGGTAATGGAAAAATCGAGATCGATTTTAGATTCTAAATCCTCACTTTTTACCGTATCTTCGCTGCCACTCTTCATTGTTATTGTAAAACAGATTATAGGCTTCCTGTTCCTGTGCTGTATGAGGTTCCCTATTCAGATGGCACTTCTTCCACTTTTTGCCCGATCCGCACCAGCACGGATCGTTGCGGCCGAGTTTTTTTGCGGTGTTGACGACGGGTTGGGCCACAACCTGTTCGCTCGCATTTGTCTGCATTTTCTTCGCCGCTGCCGCAATGGGTGACTCGATGGGTTGAACCGGCGGCGCTCCGGCAGGAGAATTCTGCGACACCTGTACTTTATAAATCCGGTGGATAATTTCGCTGTCAATTCCGGCAATAAGCCGCTCAAACATATTAAATGCTTCGTTTTTGTACTCAACGAGCGGATCCAGCTGCCCGTACCCGCGCAGCCCTATTCCCTCCCGCAGATCATCTACCGCGTCAAGATGATCCATCCAATAACTGTCAATAACCGACAGCGATACCCACCGCTCAATCTGTCTGGTAATGTCGGAACCAATTTGGGATTCACGTTTGTCATACATATCACGGGAAATAGTCGTCAAAAATTCCGTCATATCAGCCGCAGTATGCGCTTCTCCCAGCTGCTTCAGGAGCTGTTCCTGCGACGCCGCGTCAAACGGAATGATGGATACAAACTCGGAAAGAATCTTTTGCCGGTCAATCTCCCCTTCTTTTTCCGATGAATACATGGCAACCAAATTGCCCAATTCACCCGAAATGTTTTGAAGAATAGTATCTTTTTGACTTTCACCCTCAAGAATCTTCCGCCGCTTACGATAGACAATCTCCCGCTGTTTATTGAGAACATCGTCGTACTCAACCAAATGTTTGCGGCTGTCAAAATGAAATCCCTCTACTTTTACCTGCGCCTGCTCAATAGCGCGGGAAACCATAGGATGCTCAAGGGGTACGTCCTCGGGAAGCTTGAACACGGTCATAAGCCGAGCCACCTGATCGCCGCCGAAGAGCCGCATGATGTCGTCTTCCAGTGATACATAGAACCTACTCGTCCCCGGATCTCCCTGTCTCCCTGATCGCCCACGGAGCTGATTGTCTATGCGGCGTGATTCATGTCGCTCGGTTCCGATAACATGTAAGCCGCCAAGCTCAACAACTTCTTTATGATCTTTTTCATTTGTGTCCTGCCCGCCAAGAATAATATCCACTCCCCGGCCCGCCATGTTGGTGGCAACCGTTACCGCGCCGCGCTTCCCGGCATCGGCGATAATCATTGCTTCTTTCAAATGATTTTTTGCGTTCAGTACCTGATGCGGGACACCTTTGCGCTTCAGAAGCTCGCTCACAATTTCATTTTTCTCGATCGATGTTGTACCCACCAGCACCGGTTGCCCGCGTTTATGCGCTTCCGCAATGTCCGCCGCAATGGCCGCGTATTTTGCCCGCGGGGTTTTGTACACGCTGTCGGCAAAATCCTGACGGACCATCGCCCGGTGTGTGGGGATAATGACAACATCCAGTCCATAAATTTTATGAAATTCCTCAGCTTCCGTTGCCGCAGTCCCGGTCATGCCGGCAAGCTTCTCATACATACGGAAATAATTCTGCAGGGAAACGGTCGCGAGCGTTTTACTTTCCTGTTGAATCGGCACGTTTTCTTTGGCCTCGATGGCCTGATGAATTCCTTCGCTGAACCTCCGGCCGATAAGAAGGCGGCCGGTAAATTCGTCGACAATCACCACCTGATTATCCTTCACAATATAGTCTTTTTCACGGTGAAACAAGGCTCTTGCCTTCAGTGCCGCTTCGATATGATGGACGACTTCAAAATCTTTTTCATAAATATTCGTGATCCCGAGGGTCTTTTCTACTTTCAGAATTCCGTGATCCGTCAGATGCGCCGTACGTAATTTTTCGTCGATGACGAAATCCGTTTCTCGGTTTAATTTATCCACAAGCTTCGCGTAATCATAGTACGCATGGGTTGCTTCCGTATCCGGAGCGGATATGATATGCGGGGTCCGGGCTTCGTCTATAAGGACAGAATCCACTTCGTCCACCACGGCAAAATGATAATTCCGCTGCACCACCTGGGATATATCCGAAACCATATTATCGCGGAGGTAATCAAAACCGTACTCGCTGTTTATTCCGTATGTGACATCTGACAGATATGCTTCCTTACGGGTAATCGGTTTCAGGTGCTTAAGCCGGCTGTCTGTTGCCGATGCCTCTTCATGCTCCGGGTCATACCGGAAAGACTGTTCACTGATCATGGCGCTTGTACTCATCCCGAGCATATGAAAAATCGGCCCCATCCAGCCGGCGTCGCGGCGTGCCAGATAATCGTTTACGGTCACCAGATGAACGCCTTTACCGGTGAGAGCGTTGAGGTATAGCGCGGGGATGGCAGAGAGTGTTTTCCCTTCTCCGGTCTTTTGCTCAGCCACTTTGCCGCGATGGAGGGCGGTTGCCGCAATCATCTGCACATCAAAATGGCGCTGTCCGATGGTACGCAGGGAAGCTTCACGCACGAGCGCGAACGCTTCCGGTAAGAGCTCGTCGGGCGTCGTTCCCGCGGCAAGCCGTTCTTTAAATTCAGCGGTTTTTTTGGCAAAATCTCCCGGCTTAAGCTTCTTCATCTCCGGCTCATGTCGGTTAATGACGTCGACGATTTTCCGGAGCTGAGAAATTTCTTTTTCGTTACTATCGAGGAATTTTCCTAGGAACTTCAGCATGCGGTTATTTTACCACATTTTTGCCTCATCCATTGGCGCAAAAAAAGAATCTATTACAATAAATTTCGGTGTCCTGTACCCTGCGGAATACTTTATAAAGTTTTTCAAAAACATACGTCGAAAGCTTCTCATACTCAAACTCGCGCAGATAGTTCACCAACACGATCCCGCCCGGAGAGAGAATTTTTTTGAGATCATGTAAAAATTGCTCTTCTCCCACAAACGCAGGGATTGAGGCTCCCACATACAAATCCACCACAATCATGTCCCACGCCTGCTTCTTTTGTATACTTTCACGTACATAGTCTTTTGCATCTCTCAGGGTAAGTGTCAGTCCCGTCACCGAATCCAAAAAAAAATATTTTTTCCCGATTTCCAACATTTCCGGGTCGATATCCACGCCGTCAATAACCGCATCCGGATACATCGCATGCAAAAGATGGATAACCGTTCCGCCCGCAACCCCCAACACGAGGATGCGCTTGATATCCGGCGACGGGATAATATGAAACTCGCCAAGCGCGTGCTGCCAAAGAGTTTTTATATATTCCCCCGACTGTCGTGAACCGTTCACAAGCAGTTTATATACCCCGCGTTCATGAATAACCCGGATGTCGCGGTTGTATGCGGATCTTTTTTTGTAAATAACGTACGGCAAAATATAGCTAAGCCAGCGCATATATCTGTGTTGCTTCTTATTTTATACCAATCTGGCATATAATTTATGTAATGATCTCACAGAGAAATGTAAAAATTGCGTATCTTTCCAATTTTTTCCTCGGGCTTATCTTCCATATGCCGGTGTGGGTTGCGTATGAACTTCAATTTATCTCGCTGTCGCAACTGGCGCTCATCGAAGCGGTCATGCAGGGATCACAGCTTCTTTCAGAACTTCCCACCGGGGCTGTTGCGGACCTACTGGGGAAAAAGGCATCGGTCATAATCGGCAGGCTTATCGGAATCTTTGGCCTTCTTATGTACGCGTCCGCCACATCATTTCCGGCATTTATCTTCTATGCCGTTGTCACCGGAATCGGCGACTCTTTCGTATCCGGAGCGGGTGAGGCGCTGATGTATGACTCGCTTAAGCAGGACGGCAAAGAACACTTGTTTCCGAAAGTCACATCCAAAGCGTCTCTTATTTTCCAACTGGCGTTTGCCGTCGCAATTTTTTCGGGAGGCGTCCTCAGTTTGTGGGGATATAAAACCGCGATATACGCAACCGTCATCGCAAGTATTGCAGCGCTTATCACCGCATTCTTTTTCATCGAACCGTATATAGATACGGAAAAATTTACTCTACGGAGATATATCAGACAGTTTCAGCTCGGGTTTCGTGAAATATTTAAAACACCATATATCCGCGATATATCTCTTTTTTATATCGCAGTCGGCGGCATCACCTGGTCTGCAATGATGATATTTAATACGTCGCTTCTCACTACCATCGGCTATACTACATTCCAGATAGGTGTGATCGTCGCAACCATCCGGCTTTTCAACAGCAGTGTTTTGTTTGGCGCGCTGCACATTAAAGACATCGTCACCAAAAAACGGGCATATCTCTTTTTTCCTTTTCTCATGATCCTTGCGTATCTGCCCGGTTTTACAATCACGAAAGAAATAGCGGTTCTCGCTGTTGCGGGATCCACATTTGTCTCCAGTGCACGGTGGGTCATTCTGGGGAGCTACGTCAATGAACAGTATGATTCCAAAAACCGGGCAACCGCACTTTCTTCGCTTTCCCTGCTTATCTCACTCTCCGTTGTCGGATTTGCCCTGATTTCCGGGCCAATCATGGATTATTTCGGAGGCGTCAAGCCTATGTTTACGGTGCTTGGTATTTTCAGTCTGTTACTGATTCTGCCGCTGGGGATACGGATTCAACGCCGCTATCATGCGTAAGGAGTTACCGCTGAATGATATCTTTCCCGATATATTTCTGCAGAATCTTGGGAATTTTTATTGAACCGTCTTTCTGCTGATTGTTTTCAATAAGTGCAATCAAAATCCTCGGAGATGCAATGGCCGTATTATTTAGTGTATGGGCAAATACCGTTTTTCCGTCTTTTGTTTTATACCGGATCTTCAATCGTCTCGCCTGAAAGTCCCCCATAAACGAATCTGACATCGTCTCCCCGTACTCACCTCTCCCCGGCATCCACGTTTCGATATCATATTTCTTAACCTGCGGCTCACCCATATCTCCGGTACACATCAGAAGCACTCTGTAGGGAAGTTCCAGATCCTGCAGAATTTCCTCTGAGTTGGCGAGTAATTCCTCATGTAGAGTAAGAGAAGTGTTCAGATCTGCAGTTGAGATAATTACTTGTTCAACTTTGTTAAATTGGTGCAGCCGGTAGACCCCTCTTGTATCTTTTCCGTAACTCCCCGCTTCCCGGCGGAAACACGGAGAAAACGCGACAAATTTTTTGGGCAAATCTTCTTCCCGTAATACTTCATCGCTGTAATAAGCGGTCACCGTTTGTTCCGCGGTACCCGCAAGATATTGATCATCTTTTTCAAGATGATACACCTCTTCCCTTCCCCATGGAAACTGTCCCACGCCGAACAAAGTAAATTCTTTTACAAGAGAAGGAGCGACAAGCGGGATGTAGCCCTTTGACACCAGTTTATTAAATGTATAAAAAAGAACAGCAAACTCAAGCTGTGCCGCTTCGTTCTTGAGAAAATATGCTCTGCTCCCACCCACTTTTGCACCGCGTTCAAAATCAATAAGATCCAAAGACTTGGCGAGTTCTATATGATCTTTCGGGGTAAAATCAAATTTCGGAACCTTCCCCCACTTCCGTACTTCGACATTTCCCGATGCATCTTTCCCGACCGGCACGCTCGCGTCGGGCACATTAGGCACCGTGAGCATCCCAATGCTAAATCCTTCTTCAACACTTCGCAGTTCGTCTTCTATTGCTTTAAGCTCCTGCTTAATCGATTTGCCCCGAACAATATCTTCCCGTGTAAGCTTGTTGCGCTCTTCACGCAGTTTTTCCGATGCTCCGATAAGCTCACGCCGTTTATCATCAAGCGCCAGAAGCCCGTCCCAGTCCACATCGCGGTTTTTGTTTATTGCCGCGGTTTTGCACAGTTCCAAATTCTCCCTGATAAATTTTATATCTAACATATTTTCAGTTTTAGAATCGGTTTTATAATTTCCAATGCCTTCTTCCTATGATTATACGTTTCCGTCTCGGCTACGGTCAATTCATCATGATTGTAATACTTATTGATCTCCGGCAAAAAAAGGAGCGACCGGTACGGGAATCCTTTTCGCCGATATTCCGATGCTTTGCGCGGAATAATCCCCCGCACCTTTTCTTCCGACGTAAACACCTCACCTGAGGGCAATACTAATGCCAACACAAGCCGGAGCTGTGCCCCGCGGTTGGCATCAACGATGTCTTTCATCCGGTCAAGCGTATATTGGATGAGCTCTTCATCGGTATCCTCACGATCTTTGTGTATCCACCGGTGGGATTTGACCCCCGGCTCGCCGGAGAGCGCATCTATTTCCAATCCTCCGTCGTCTGCCAGTGTCGGCAGATCCGACTCTTTGGCATAATGCTTTGCCTTCAGTACCGCGTTTTCTTCAAATGTAATCCCGGTTTCCTCAACCGCATCAACAATCCCTACATCACTAAGACTCAGGAGTGTCAGCGGGACATCCGACAAAAATTCCCTAATTTCCGCGAGCTTTCCGGGATTGGTCGTAGCAATGAGAAGTTTTTTCATTCTTATAAACCAAGCTTTGTGTGAATCCCCTGCAGTGCTTTGAGGCCGAGCGCGAGAAATTCGTCAATTGGTACACCTATCTGTTCACATTCCATAATAATGTCCCGCTTGCAGTTTGCCGCGAATTTTTTGTTTGTAAATTTCTTTTTTAATGATTCCGGCTTAACACTTGCCAATTTCTTATCGGGTTGGATAAGAGCGGATGCGACAATTAATCCTGTCAACGTTTCCGCCGCAGCCAGCGAATGCTGAATTCGGCCTTCACGTGTTTTTCCTTTAAATTCCGGCGGTCCGTAATACCTATCTCCAAAGCCCTGACCGTATCCATGAGACTGAATAGTTCCAATAAGATAATCCGTAGCGCCTTCTTTCTTCAGTATCTCAACACATTTGATGCAGTGTTGTTTTGTATCGGTTTTGGTCAATTCCCAATCAATATCATGCAAGAGCCCGATAATCCCCCATTCTTCCTCATTCTCCCCGAAATGACGGGCGAGGGCCCGCATAATCATTTCGGATTCCAGGCAGTGCATACGGGTAATCGGATCTTTGATATATTCCTCTAATATCTTTTTTGCTTTCTCGTACGTTATTCCCAATGACTCATGTTTTCCCGGCGCTTCTTGTTTTATCTGGACATGTTCAGGTTTTAACGTAGGAAATAGAATAACGTTTTTAAGACTCGGCTGATTGGTTAAAATCGCTACGAAGTTGTCTATACCCATGCCCCATCCTGCTGTCGGCGGCATACCGTACTCAAGAGCGCGGATGTAATCCTCATCCACTGCTTCATATTCAGCCTGTCCTTTTTTTCCAAGTTTCTCGGATTCCCGCCAGCGCTTCTCCTGATCTTCGGGATCATTGAGTTCATTGTAGGCATTCAGAATTTCTCTGCCGGCAACAAGCAGCTGAAATGAAGCGGTTTTCGTGGGATCTTTCGGAAGCCGTTTGGCAAGCGCCACAAACGCAGTTGGCCGGTCAGTTAAATACATGGGGCCTACCAGATGCGGCCGCGCCGTTGCCTTATACAGGGTATCCAACAATGCACCGTATCCCACAACTCCGGTCAAATCCAATTGTATCTTCTTTGTTTTTATAGCGGCTAATAGCTTTTTCTCATCGGACGCTTCATCAATATCGATGCCGCAATATTTCATCACAATATCACGGTACCGCGCTCGCGGCCATGGTGGAGTAAAATCCAATTCCTTCCCCTGATATTCAAACTTGTAGGATCCTTTCAGTTCTTTCACTAAGCTCGCCAACATGGTCTCCGTGTATTTCATGAGATCCTCATAATTGGCATACGCCCAGTAAAACTCCAGCATGGTAAATTCCGGGTTATGTGATTTATCTATTCCTTCATTGCGGAAATCGCGGCCGACCTCATACACCTTGTCAAATCCTCCGACAATAAGCCGCTTGAGGTAGAGTTCGTCAGAAATCCGCAAATAAAGATCGACATCCAGAGCATTATGGTGGGTGATAAACGGTTTAGCGAGTGCCCCGCCGTATAAAGGCTGCAGCACGGGAGTTTCTACCTCGATAAACCCGTCGCCGTCAAGAAAGTTGCGAAGAAACGTAATAACTTTACTTCGGGTAAGAAATATGTCGCGGACCTCTGGGTTCACGATGAGGTCCACATACCGCTGACGATACCGCTCTTCAATATCCTTGAGTCCGCTCCACTCTCCCGGAAGCGGCCGGACCGATTTGGAAATAATCTGAAAATTCTTTACGAATACCGATACTTCTCCCGCCTGTGTTTTACCCATTTCTCCCTGAACAGCGAGGAAATCGCCTAAATCAATAAAGGGAATAAGTGTAACGGCCTTTTTGGAACAAACGTCGGACTTGATGACTGCCTGAACCTTACCAGATCCGTCAACAATATCGAGAAATAATATTTTTCCGTGCCCGCGCATCCCCATGATGCGCCCGGCAACAGCCACTTCTTTACCAACCATTCTTCTCGCCTTTATGATTGATTCTTTGCGATGAACATCTGCTGGGTACGGATCAATACCGAGAGATTTCAGGCGGGCAAGCTTTTCTAAGCGAATTTTTTTAAGTTCATCAATCGTAGCCATATCTGTATTATCCTATATCTTCTGCGTTTCCTCAATTATAGACACTTTAAGAGCTTTTTATACATACCGGTTAACGCGCTGATACTCCTCCGCAAAACATACTCGTCCGGCGCATGAGCGTTCCCTCCGTCCGGCCCCCAGGTGATCACCGGAATTCCCAGAGTCGCCAGTACATTATCATCACCGACTGACGTCCGGGTATGCACGCGCATTGAACGCCCGGTTGCCTGTTGAATAATTTTTCCTATATCCCTCATATTCGGAAACTGATCAAACTGATACCCTGTAAGATACGGTGTGTTTCGTTCTTTGAGAGAAACCTGTGTCGCGCCGAATCCAAGAAGCACACGGCGGACGGCTGCAACCGAAGTTTTTGCATCCAATAATACCTCCACTTCCAAAGAAGCTTCACCGCACACACTCATTCCGACAGATTCCCCGGTGATCTTCCGAACCTGAAGAACGGTCCGTGTGCCGGCAAACATCGTACCTCTTTCCCTGTAGAGACGTGAAACGAACTTTGCCAGCATACCGATGGCGTCTTTGCCGGCTGTATATGCTGCCAAATGCGCGGGTACACCGACAAACTTCACATCAAATACACAGCGGCCGGTTCTGCCCGTTGTTATTCCGTGCAAGCCTAATTCGAAATTCGGTTCGGCGGATATGATAAGCGAAACATCACGGAAAAAGGCCTTCCTCCCATTAACCGCCTTCCACGCACCTTCCGAAATATTTTCTTCATCTACCGCCAGGAATACTTTTACGTATGCACTTGTTCCCTCACATGCCGAAAGAAACGCGCTCATCCCGCCTTTCATGTCATAGGCTCCCAATCCATAGAGCCGATTGCCCTTTTGCGTGAGAGTGCAGGGATCAGTGTGCCATCCGGACCGGTTCGTCAAGGGAACAGTATCCATATGTCCGTAAAATAATACAGACCTTTTTCCGCAGCCTTTCGCGGCCAGTATATTCGTCCGTCCGCGGGCAACGGTTTGGGTTTCTACACGAAATCCGATCGCCCGCAAATGACGAATCAAAAATATACTAATCTTTTCCTCGTCCGGATAGGATGACCGTATAGCGACTAACTGCCTAAGTAAATTCATATAACTCCTTTCTTGTAAGCGACGTCACGAGTAAATCGTTATATTCAGTCTCCCGGACAGGACCTGAGATTGGCACCTGCTGGCGCAGTATCCCGCTTCCGGGAAATCCGAATCGGGCGGTGGTATCCGTTGAAAACGTACGCCCCTGCGATACTGCTACCCGCAAGACTCCTTCGGATAACCCATTGCTTTCTCCGAATATCACATCTATTTCCCCACCTAGAACATTCCGGCGTTGCGATTGCTCGCGGATAGCCAAAAGAATGGTTGTCGAAATAGCCGCGTAACAGCCGTTGCGTTCATGATCACTCCGGGTTGCTGCTTCGGTCAACTCTGCAATACGGAATATTGCCCCGTTGACGGGAATTGAGGCAATCTCACCGATACCTGCCGCAACAATTGCGTCTTCTTTCCGGGCAACGCCGATAATATTATCAGGATTCCCTAAAAGCTCTGCTACATTTTCTTCGTTCCATCCGAACCGTTCATAAAGAGCGTACACATCTTTGTGCACACCCGACTGATGACGTTCTTCATCTGACAAAATGGAAATAGTGTATCCGTTTATTTCTGATTTAGCAGTCAGCTCAGACACTGTCCGACGCGGCTGGCCGCTCGCCCGGCTAATATTTTCCCTGATCTTCAGAAAATCCGCTTTGCTTGACTGACGGCTCGGCGCATTCTCGGAAAAATACACAAGAACAGGATCTTCCCCGAATATCCCGGGGGTTAGCGGAACAACCGCTTCAACCCACGGGGAAATCCGTTCTGAAATTTTCCGTATAAAGTTCCCGTCGCAAATCGCACGATACTGCACGCGCGTATACGGCGAGGAGTCAGACTCATGCCAATGTAAGCGCGCCCGTCCGTCCAAAAACTCACGTATAGCAGCGCTATAGTGCCGGTTGTCGTTTACTACTCCACCTATATAAAACCCTTTCAGCCGGCCAAATGACGCATGGCGCGGCGGACCAACGCCTCCGATACTACTCGTATCGGCAGTTTCGTGATCCGGAACGTCATCGGTCCGCCTACTCATTTCAACAGTTGTCATATATCCTCCTTTTTCCACTAAAAAACCCCTCCGGAGAGGGGCTTTATTGTGGAATAATTACTGGTTTATATTATGCCACAAGCACCTCTCCCGGACGGGAGTTGTTTTTTGCTTTTTTTGCTCAAAAAATTAATGGTGCTACACATAGTTATTCAATTCCTAAAATCTTATACATCACTTTGCCTGCCGGCGCTTCTACTTCCACCTTTTCTCCTACCTTTTTCCCGATAAGCGCCTTACCCAGCGGTGATTCGTGGGATATCTTCTTCTCTTTGGGGTCTGCCTCCCATTCGCCGACCAGCATAAACTCTTCCTGTTTGCCTGCAACATGAAGGGTCACTTTAGATCCTACGTCGATCTGATGTTTCGGATGTGATGTGATGAGCTTGGCGTTGTGAATGATTTCTTCAAGCTCCAAAATTCGTCCGTCCATGAAGGAAAGATCCTGTTTGGCTGCCGCATATTCACTGTTTTCGGACAAATCCCCAAGCTCACGCGCGTCTGCCAGGCGTTTGACCGCTTCCGGACGTTTCGTGTTCACAAGAGCATCGTGTTCGCGCTTCAGCTCTTCCAAGCCTTCACGGGTAAGTAACATTTTGTTTGTCGGGTCCATAATCAAAAAAAACCTCCCTACGGCCGAATAGGATCCAGGGAGCGATAATTAATGCTAAAAAATTGTACCGAATTCGGATTGCTATGTCAATAGTAAGCTGCTAAAATTAGCTTCAACGCCCCCATCGTCTAGCGGCCTAGGACGACGCCTTCTCAAGGCGTAGATCGCCGGTTCGAATCCGGCTGGGGGTACAATTTAACCTAAAAATAATAATTTACCAGCCCGGATTTCTATTTGAGTACGACGAGGGTTTCGGTGGAGAATGATCAATTGGTTTTGCATTTTGTATCAAGTTAAAGACCTTTTTTTCAATAATCCCCCTATCGTAAGCTTGGGGTACATCTAACTCATCGTTACTTGTGTTGAACCAAATTGAATTAGGTAAGACGTGGGTTCTCACATCATATTGAGAATACTCCTTAACTAGACCAAAAAGATAACTACCAGTGGGCACTTTCCATTCTAATCGTAATGAACGAGATACGTGTCCTGAGTATGTTTCTTCAAAAGAAGGTATATGTGTTTCGCTGATTGTAAGAGTTCCATCTTTAAGTTCTTGGGCTTCTCTAAAAACTTCTTCAATACCACTTTTAGACCAAATTTCATTCATTGCTTGCTCTTGTTGCTGCATCCGTAGCTTATGATCTTTTAACCTTAAAGCCTCACTTTCTGCATGCTCTGTTTGATCCGATGAGATTTGCCTTTGTCGCTTTAATTCCGCAGCGGCTTGTTCGGCTTCATGTTGCCTTTGAAGTTCTTTTAAACTCATGCCAGTATTATATCAAACTATATCAATTCCTGCATTTAGCTTCAAAACCGTTCCGATTTCGTCCCAACAGGTGTACTCGCACTACCAACTTCCTCCGCCGCCTCCGCCGCCTCCGCCGCCGGAAAATCCGCCACCACTAGAAAATCCTGAGCGGAATCCTGTAGAGGATTGGTGAGATGCACCCGCGGTAAATCCGCTCCCATAACTCTTACCGATAGACTTGGCAAACACGACACTGTTAAATGTCGTGCCCCTTGTCTGGTACCAATCAGGCGGGGTCATCGGGATATCCGCAAACCGCTTTGCCCAAATATCTTCAACACCGAACGCCACTGCATACGGCAATAGCTTTTCAAAAAACATCTGATTTTTTGCCTGAAACGCAAGATGTTTTTCCTGACTTCCGAGAAAGTTTTTGAGGGATGCGGCGATTGCTGCACTTTGTGCTCCGAAAAGGGTTTTGCGCGGCATATGGCGGCCGAATATCCCTGCAATAATGGTCAAAGGCAAATTCATGGTAATGAATGCCAGAGCGGCAATCACATAAAAAAGGTTCCGCACGTTTTGCGGATTTTTGGGGAAAAATCCGTCTGCAACGAGTGACGTGTACACCTGATCGGATACTTTTTTGGCGGTGACAGCCAGCTCGGTGTCTTCAAATTTTACCGTCTCTTTATCCCCGATGAGTCCCGTCAAAAGCTCCTGTTCAAATGGTTGGAGTCCGCCGTCCCCCTTCCATTCTTTCATTTTGGTAAAACTGAATTTATCTTTGGACCGTTCAACGATTTTTATATATCCGCGGCGCGCAAGATCAATAAGTGTTCCGTAAATATCTCGCATATCCGCGCTCTCATCAACAAGGGTTCCGGTCTCAACAGGCGTCAAATCTCTGAGCGCGCTGTTTTTGGGCGGACTAAACCACGCGCTGACAACTCCCATCGGAGCTTTGGGGTCACGGCCGTGTTTTACCCAATACCAAATTACGGCTAAAGGCGCAGCGATATACCACCCGAACGCCAGAATTCCAAAAATCAGAAGTGCAATTTTCCCGGCCGTAGTCATCTGAAACGGCACGACTTCTTTCGGATCGACGAGGGCAACCAGATCTTTCGGAAATCCGATAACCACACTCATCCCCTCATACGCACCCAAAGACTTTGTAAGTGTTGTGGAAACGACTCCGCTCTGATGAGTTGTCGTGCAATCTTCGCCGGTAGCGCCTGAAGCTCCCGTAAAACATTTCGTCTGAATATCGACGGTTGTACCGGGGATGGTAACGTGTGCGGCTCCCCGCACAATCGGCACCTCCCAATTTGTTCCGAACATGTTCCAGTACAACTCGTCGTGATCCGGAAAATAGGTAAGCGCACCGGAAACCGTGTAGCGGATTGTGTACCTGTGCGTACCGGTAATGGTGCGGTTGGCATCCCCGATTTTTATAGAAATCTCATCCCCTGTCCGGCTTGTGGTGAACGGGTCTTCCACTGATATATCGGTGATTTCAAGAGAAAACTTTTTGTTGTCTGCGTTTGTTTTGGTTGTCGGGATAGTTCGGAATATTCCATGCCGGCTTTCTGCGCCAAAGTTGTAGTCAATCGTCTCAATAAACGAAACGGACGCGTCAGATTGAATCGTCGCGTCTATCCGGTAGAAATCAATTTGCTCTGCCGCTTGCGCGGGCAATGCCGCGAGCAAAAATAGCAGCAGCGACCAAAATAATTTCTTCATGTGATATTATCTCGTAACGGATTTTTGTGTCGTCTCGTTCCAACACTCAGGTATCATCGTTTTGGGAAAATCGGGATATTGCGTAATCAAATCACACGAGATTGTTCCGTTCCCGTCCCAAACTAATTTCCATACCCCATTTTCCTTCACCGCAAACCACATCGCACCGCCGACGCTCGCCGGATCTACCGCGCCGCCCTGTGCATAATTCCCCTGAATTTTGGAGACAGTCACGTTCATGGTGCTAGCTAAACTCCCGTGCTCCGCAATGAGTCCTGCCTTAACTGCGACCATAATTGCTGCCGTTTCGTCAACGGTAGGAGCGACGGTAACTACAACACCCACCGGCGCTGACGTTTGAGGTGATACCTCCTGCGTCGGGGTGGGAACACTCGGGACACTGGCAGGAACCAGTTTATAATTTTGCCCGAGGTAAAATCCTCCGGCACCGATGATAATAAGAAGTAAAACGATACCGATAAATGCTTTTGTGCTCATATATTTCCTCCTTTTATTTACTATAGCAGATATTACCTTTTTCTATTCTTTCTCAAAATAGCTATAAGTGCAATAACCGCCCATCCGACAAGAACCGCAATTACCTGAAACAGCATAAGTTTCTCCACAGCGAAATGGTACGCCTCCAACAACGGAGGTATTTTTGCCGCCGGGGTAGCCGTCGGTGTAATAGCTTCTGTTTCGGTCTGTATGCCTGCAATCTGACCGAATGTCACGCGCGAAGACGACAGCGGTTTCTCGGTAGAAAGCGGAGAAATTATTGTCGGGGTCGGCGTTGGGGTTGGAACAACAGACATCGGAGTGGGAGTTGATGTAGCGGTCGGGACAACCGGCGTCGGCGTGGGGGTGGGCGTTGGTGACGGCTCAGGACAAAGGTTGGATCTTCCGGGAGTAGCTTCTGTACAAGAGGTCCATACACCGGTGCCATCGGCGCTTCTACCCATTGCATTGTTATATCCCAATGTCCCCGGATAACTCTGACTGTCGACAACCGATCCTCCGAAATCAGTCAGCTTTACCGTGTCTCCGTCGATATTGAATATAATGCCGCTTTGTGGACGGGAGAAAACAAGAAACCCGTTCGGTTCAATAATTGCGCTTGCGGGTAATATATAGGACGTAGCCGGCGAAGAAACGTTTTCCAGTTTCCATTGATTTAAATCAACACGTGTGCCTCCGCTGTTATACAGTTCCACAAAAGCGTAATCCGGCAAACTTGTTTTCGGACGGATTTCATTAATAACCACCGCAGCATGCACCGATCCTGCGCCTAAAAAATAGATGAATAGTCCTGCAATAATAAACACTGCCCGTTTCATGTACACGGAGTATACACGGTCAGCTGACAGAACGCATTTCAGCATCCAATTTCCATTCAGCTAACGTGCGGATGGTTTCAATACTTATGCTATTTAAATCTTCCGGGGTCAAGCCTAGATATTGTATATCGATATCCAGATCAAATCTTTTATAGGGCGGCTTCCCATCCCTTTCAGGAATGAGAATCACAAAAGGATCTAGTTTCGGTGCTTCTTTTGTCGGCAACATACGGCCAAGTATACACCTTTTTATCCCGTTCGTTTGCAAATCCATATCGGCGGGGTATATACTGCAGCCGATGAATGAGATTTTGACTGTTGCTGAAGCGGCTAGCTTTCTCAAAAAACATCCGGGTACAATCCGCAGATGGATTACGAATAAACAACTAAAAGCCCGTAAGATTTCGGCCGGCGGAACAGGGGTTTTTGTCATCCTCAAAAACGATCTTCTGGAATTTTCTATTGCGGAGATGGTGAAGAAAGAACACTCCGTAAAAAGATCCGTACCGCGCCCCTCCTCTAAACAGGAAATTCTGCCGATTTAACACGGGGGTTCTTTGCTATACTGATAATTGATGTACAAGAGCACGCTCAATGCCAGTAAGCTCTACCTCGGACTCGCCAAACAGGCGGAAGTGAGCCGAAAAAAACTCCACAAACGCCACCCGCATGTGGTGACTTTCTTTCATAATCATGGTGTTAACCTTGAGCATTTCCGGCAGCATGCTGTACGTGCGGCTGCAACCACCGCTATGGCAAGCGCCATGCTTTTTGGTCAACCGCTCACCCAGCAGGTTCTTTCTACTCCGGCAAACCAGATTGCGACGATGAGCGCTGATCAATTGCGCACGATGCTCACCAATCAATTGAAATCACTCCTGCCCGACGATGTGCGCCCACTTACACGCCCTGAAGAAGACGCTGTTAGTCAGGAACTAAAATCCATCTGGGGCATCGATGCCCACGGAACGCTCTCCAATGAACATTTAAATACGACGTACGGATTTATCGGCGCCGAACAACACCTCCCCCGGTTTCCGGGAGACTCAGTGAGCGAACACGACGCATATCAAAACTCCGGCATCACGCCCGGCCGCGGCGCATGGGGATATTTCGCTCCTTCCCGCGACCAGCTGACGCAGGATCTGATACAAAAAGAGAAATGGTACGTTGCCGTCCAGACACTCTATCTCCCCGACTGGAACACCCGTACCCGGGAGCTTTCCCAGTGGTACAAATACCGCAAGGTACTGGTGGTGAACCCCGTCAACGGAAAAACGGTGGTTGCGGACGTCGCGGATGCAGGCCCTGCCAACTGGACCGGTAAACACTTCGGCGGATCTCCGGAGGTGATGGGCTATCTTGGCCTGAATGTCCACATGCAGAAAGGGGCTGTTTTGCTCTTTTTTGTAAACGACCCGAATGCGGAAATTCCATTGGGTCCTGTGGAGTACAATGTAAGATATGGCAAACCTATTTTATGACCATTTAATTATCGTTGAAGAAATCGAGCTTGTCGTAGGCAAAGACAAAAAGGCGCTTGAGCTTATTGATGCCGTCCTGCAACACGAAATTTTGGATGTTATTTTTTCCTACCTGCCACGGGAAAAACATGAGGAATTTCTGGCACACTTTCATCGCGCACCGAATGATACCAAACTCATGCGCTACCTGCAGGAACACTGTGCAATAAACATAGAGCTGGCAATTCTGGACCGTGCAAATAAGACGAAACGGAAGCTCCTCAAAGAGGTCAAAAAGCACGTCCTGACAGCCTCAAAATAGCCTTAATCCCCGACGTAGTCGGCATTGACAAATATCTTATAGTATGCTACAATTACACTTCAATTATTCCCGCTAGTGGCGGGATTTTATTTTTATGAACACTCTTCTTGCTGCTGCCATTTATGCTATTACCACGGCCAAAACCATGACCGTAGACTACGTGCTCGGAGCCTCAAGCGTGCGGGCCGAGCGCACTATGTCACTTGCCAACCGCTATCCGGATCCTCGGGTAAGCGGTGTATTCAAAGATAACATTCTCCTCACCCTCAATTATATGGATGGAGCCATTTCAGATCCCACCAAAATTGATTGGTCAGCTGTAACCAAACCAAAAACCTACATGCTCACACTCAATCCCGGAGAAATCTTTTCTTTCCATGAAAAGGTATTGCCACAGTTTGGGGATAAAGTCACCAAAACCATGCGTGCGCACTTCAACTGGACCGACGGGTTTAAATCCGACGGATACTTAACCGGTGACGGCGTATGCCATCTGGCATCCATTATGTATTGGGCTGCCCGCGATGCCGGTCTTACTACGCTTGCACCGACCAATCATGATTTTGCCAATATACCGGAGGTGCCCAAAGAGTACGGCGTGTCCATCTATTATGACCCGCAGTCCTCTGCCCGAAGCATAAGCCAAAACCTGTACATCACCAACACATTTGATAAACCGATACAGTTTGCCTTCGCATACGATGGGGACAATCTCACGGTGAGGGTTATCGATTAAGAAGCCAGACGGCACAGTTTAACACCGTGGCAAATGATACCCACGCAAGGTACGGCACCAACAGATACGCAGCCGTACGGGCAATCCTATAGAATTTACGGATAAGAGCCACGATAAGCGTCCAGAGAATAAGAATTATCACCAGTCCTCCAAGCAGAGATTGTAGCCCGAAAAAAACAATAGACCACGCGGCATTAAATCCCAGATGTACGACAAACAGCCAAAACGCAAACCGGACATTTTTCTTTGTATATCCCTTTTCCCACACAAGATATAAGGCAATGCCCATCATGATATACAAGAGCGTCCATACCGGACCAAAAATCCAGTTTGGAGGGCTAAACCAGGGCTTGTTGAGTGTCGGGTACCAACTGGTAACAGATGAAACTGTCGCCGTTGATCCCAAAACCGCTGCCAACGAACTGAGTGAGATGGCGCCCAGTAATTTAATCCAATCAATTCTTGTACGTTTTATTCGTTTCACTCTCTCTAGTATGAAGCCCTTCAGATACAAAATCAAGACGCACAGTCATTTTTATTTTCTCTGTGATACAATTTTGTCCATGCGCGCTAAATGGGTAGTATTTTTGATCTTCATTGCGGCCGTCACATCTTCGTTCGTGTGGGTAAGAGAAACACGCCGTCCGGTAATTTCTCCCCTTCAAGAGGGCTCATACAAAAAAATTCTCAGTGTGTTTACGGTACGCAAAGACCCGCTGATTCTGAAAAAAAAGGTGCAGGAGACAATCGACAATACGTGGAACAATTATTCCGTGTATGTGGTTGACTTCAACTCAAACTTCACTATGGGAATTAATGAGAACGAAATCTTTACCGCAGCATCCGTCAACAAACTCCCGATCATGGCTGCCGTCTATTATAAAGCACAAAAGGGGGAGGTAAACTTCGATCAAATCGTAACGCTTCAGCCGGAGGATATCCAGGACTATGGAACCGGATCCATCCGGTATGACGCGCCCGGCACCACCTATTCAGTCAAAACACTCATGCGTCTCATGATGCAAAAAAGTGATAATACGGCAGCTTTTCTCCTGGGCAACTATATTGTAGAGCTTCCGGCGATCCAATCGATCATCAGCGAATGGGGATTGACGCAAACTGATATGGTAAACAACAAAGCTTCAAATCATGATATGTATATACTTTTGAACAAAATATACGGCAACAATATCACTAATGCCGCATTGACGGCAGAAATGCTCGGATTCATGCGGGACAGTGATTTTGAAGACCGCTTGCCCGGCGAGCTTCCCAAAGAAGCAACGGTATACCATAAAATCGGCACCGGGGACGGCGGGATCATTCACGACGTGGGTATCGTCGTAAACGGTAAAACGGCGTATTATGTCGGGATCATGACCGCAGATATACCGGACCCGGAGAACGCCGCAAAACTTGAGGCAAAGGTTTCCAAAATAATCTACGACTTCATGAATTAGACGTTCAGTCTACGAAGCGGCTTCACCATCGCATGCCTCAATACTTCATCCATGTGCTGGACAAAGTGAAATTTGAGGTCCGTCTGTACACTCTTGGGAATATCTTCCAAATCTTTTTTGTTATTCTTGGGTAAAATAACCGTCCGGATACCTGCCCGATGCGCCGCAATTACTTTTTCCTTGACTCCGCCGATTTCCATCACGCGGCCGCGGAGGGTAATTTCTCCGGTCATGGCAACCGTCCGGCGTACCGGAATACGCGTCAACGCCGAAACGATTGCAGATGCAATTGCCGCGCCTGCCGAAGGCCCGTCTTTGGGCACTGCGCCCTCCGGCACATGTACATGCACATCAATTTTCTGAAAAAACTTTTCCGGAAGCCCCAAAAGCCTCCAGCGGCTCCTCACGTAGGACATGGCAGCTGTTGCCGATTCCTTCATCACCTCTCCGAGTTGCCCTGTGAGGGTGAGCGTCCCCCGCCCCGGCATAAGCGCCACTTCAATAAAAAGGATATCCCCGCCTGCTTCGGTCCAGGCAAGCCCCGTCGACATACCGACCTCATCTTTTTTCTCGGCAATCATGGAGGTAAATTTGTACGGTCCTAAATATTCGTGGAGAGACGGTGGTGTTATGGTAAACTCCTCCCGTTTGGGAGCATCGGCGATCTTTTTGGCAATCTTGCGGAATACGGTCGCCACTTCCCGTTCGAGATTCCGGACGCCGGCTTCACGGGTGTAGACGCGGATAATCTCTAAAATTGCTTTATCCGTAAGGTTCACGACTCCCGCCGGTATACCGTGAATCTCCCGTTCTTTCTCAAATAAAAAGTCCCGCGCGATATGAAACTTTTCATCCTCCGTATATCCGGGAAAATGAATGACTTCCAACCGGTCACGGAGCGCCGCCGGAATGGTATCCAGCACGTTGCAGGTCGTAATAAAAAATACATCGGACAAATCAAATGCCACATCAAGATAATGATCCGAGAACGCGTAATTTTGCTCTGGATCCAGTGCCTCCAAGAGCGCAGCAGAAGGATCGCCGCGGAAATCCGCCCCCACTTTATCAATTTCATCTAACATAAACACCGGATTTTTGGTTCCTGCTTGTTTAATACCCTGGATAATCCGACCCGGAAGCGCGCCTACATACGTCCGCCTATGTCCGCGGATCTCTGCTTCATCACGGATTCCCCCGAGGGACATTTTGACAAACTTTCGGCCGAGGGAGCGCGCTATCGATTTACCGATGGAAGTTTTTCCTACACCGGGCGGCCCTACAAAACACAAAATAGTCGGAGCTGATTTGAGTTTATGCTTATCGGGACTTTTATCTTTTACATATGCGCGCAGTTTCATCACTGCTAAATACTCTAATATACGTTCTTTGATTTTTTTGAGTCCGTAATGATCTTGGTTTAAGACTTTCTCCGCCTCCGTGATAACAACATTATTGGGGCTGGCAACCGCCCAGGGAAGTTCCACAAGGGTATCCAGATAGCTTCGTACATACGAAGCTTCCGGATTGTATTGAGACATTTGCATGAGGCGCGAAAGCTCCTTCTCTGCTTTGGCCCGGACATCATCCGGCATGCCGGCCTTTTTTATCTTGTCGGCAAGATCCTTAAATTCTTTGTTTTCATCACCCTCACCAAGTTCCTTCTCGATGGTTTTCATGCGCTCCCGAAGCACCTGTTCCCGTACATTTTTATCAAATTTTTCCTGCGTCTTGTTGGCAATATTTTTCTCAAGTTCCAATATTTTTACTTCCCGCGACAAATAGGTCACCTCTTTTTCAAGCCGCGATTTGACGGAGTTAAGCTCCAAAAGTTCCTGTCGTTCGCTGGGTTTAAGATCCAGAATACCTGCCAGCTGATGGGACAACGTCTGCGGCGATACACCGGACATGATGTTCATAAACGTGAGAAAATCCATGGTTTTGCCGTACTTAACCGCGGTACGAAGCTCTGCTGTCAGATGGTTAAAGAGCGCTTTGGTTTCGTCGTCATTTTCCGCCTGTTCCGTAATCTCTACAACCCGCGCAACAAAAAAAGGCTCAACTGCTTCATATGAAAGTATTTCTACTTTCGATAATCCGCGGACGAGCGCGTTGATTTCTCCCTCATTTTTCATCATCTGGACAATCTCTCCTATCGTTGCAGTCTGATAAAGGTCCGACGGGGTGGGGTCGTTCACATTGGCGTTCCGTTGCATGACTAAAATGACGCGTTTCCCTGAAGTCTGTGCGGCTTCAATTGCCGAAACTGACCGTTGCCGGCCGAAGGTAAGAATCATTTCCGTTCCCGGAAATACGATCCCGTCCCGGATCGGTACAACCGGAAGAACAGACTCTTGTGGGTTTAGTAATTCATCCATATATTCATTGACTAGCACTCGAGTATAACAAGTGCTAAGACTCCCGTCAAGTATTATATAAATTCGCTGAGGAGCTCCTGAAGATCGGGGATTTGGTCTGTGATAACGGGTTCCCGGTCCTCACTGGTCGGCTTGTCTTCTTTGTAGAAAATTCCGATCGGGATTTTATCCCCCCACTCAAGAGCTTTTTCAATAGCTTGTATTCTGGTGTCCTGTTGTGCAACCTGATACAACCGCTCTCTGTACCACTGATACGTATGCACGCGGTCAAACGTCACGCAGGGCTGAAGAATGTCAACGACCGCAAATCCTTTGTGGGTAAGCGCAGCTTTCATTATTTCCGTGAGTCCTGTTGGGTCCCCGGAAAAAGCGCGGGCTACAAATGTGGCGCCGGCAGTGATGGCAAGCGTCAGGGGGTTAATCGACTCGTCAACCACTCCTTCAGGCGTTGATTTGGTTTTGAATCCGGCCTTCGCCGTAGGCGAAGCCTGACCGGTCGTAAGCCCATACACCTGGTTATCATGAATGAGCACGGTAATATCGGGATTGCGTTTGGCCGCATGCAGGAAATGATTACCGCCCTCTCCCAGCCCGTCGCCGTCGCCGGATACCACAATAACGGGAAGAGCGCGGTTAACTAGTTTTATCCCCTGCGCCACCGGCAGTGTCCTCCCGTGGAGCGCCGCAACGCCGTACATATCCATCCAATCATACATATTCCCGTGACATCCTACGCCGTACACGACAACCCCGCCGTCGGGGTTGATCCCCAATCCCGAAAGCGCGTTTTTCAAAGACAACCAGATGCCGAAATCACCGCATCCGGGACACCATGTAGGTAATATACTCATACGTTTCCTACTTTCTCCGCAATTTCTTCCGGATACCACGTCCGTCCGTCATTTTTCAATAACTGTTCTTTAATAAGGATTCCCGTATGTTCACGGATGAGAGAGGCAAGCTGACCCGTCCCGTTTTGTTCCACATTAATTATCCGCGTAGCTCCGGATAACAATTGTGCCGTTTCTTCTGCCGGAAAAGGATACAACCAAGAAAAATGAATGAGGCGTGATTTTTTCCGGAGCATCTTCATCGCCTCAAGCACCGGGCCGCGCGTACTTCCCCACGTCACGAACGTCACATCAGCGTCCGTATCGCCGTATACGGAAGGCGCTCGTATATCTTTTTTCATCGCTGCTAATTTTTTCATCCGTTTTGCGGCCATGGCAATACGCATTCCGGAATTTTCCGTCATGTGTCCCGTTTCATCATGTTCGTATGAATTGGCAATATACGTGCTACCTTTCTGTCCGATAAAACTTCGTGGTGAAATTCCGTCATCAACAGAAAGATCATACCGGGGTTTGCCCTCTTCCGATATTTTTCCCCGGTCGATAAAAACCTCGCCGGACATGACGGATTTTGGCACACACCACTGGCTTTCATTGATATATTTGTCGGTGAGCAAAAAAACCGGCACCTGGTACCGGTCTGCAAGATTAAAGGCCTCGACGGTGAGGGCGTATGCATCTGCCGCATCAGCGGGGGCCAGTATAATCCGCGGAAATTCCCCGTGCCCGGCATGGATGGCAAATTGCAGCTCCCCCTGTTCCGTCCATGTGGGCATGCCGGTAGAAGGCCCGACACGCATGCCCAAATCTATCACAAGCGGTGCTTCTATCATGCCTGCCCAGGATAATCCCTCTACCATGAGTGCAAATCCTCCGCCGCTCGTTGCAACCATGCTGCGGGCGCCTGCCAATGACGCGCCGAGAGCCATATTAATACCGGCTATTTCATCTTCCGGCTGCTTATATACAATATTGAGGCTCTTGGCGTGATCTGCCAAAAACGTAATCAAGGCGTTAATCGGCGTCATCGGATATATGGCGGCAAATTTAAGTCCCGCGCGTACGGCTCCCACGCCGATGGCTTCGCTTGCGTTTATAACCAACTGCTCTTCTTTTTTTTCGGGGGGCGCCAGAAACAACCGCTTCTCGTCCTTTATAAAATCATATCCTGCCCGTGCAATCTCTACATTATGTGTAACTACATCAGCGCTTTTCTTTTTAAACTGGTCGGCTATCACCTTCTCAAGATTTTCAAACGGCCCACCCAAAAGAGCCACACTTGCCCCGATCGCTACCATATTTCTCATCACCGGATCCCCGCCCAATTTAGTAACAATATCCGAGAGGGGGATGGGAATACCCCCGCTATACTCTCCGTCTTTCGGGTCAAAAATCACCAGGGCGTCTTTATTTAATTCCTGTTTATGAAGTTCGATTGTTTCCCGATTTAGCGCGACCAACAGGTGAAGGTCGCGGTTCAGGGCTTCAAATTTTCTTGTCGCAACACGTACCGTGATGAGGTTGTGTCCGCCCCGTATTCGGGACGGGTATTCATTTGTCGCAAGGACGTGGTACCCGGCACGCGAAAACGTGCGGGCAAACATGGTACCCGAGGACATAATCCCGAATCCCGCTTCTCCGCCGATTTTCCATGTAACAGAATCCATATATTTAGAATAACACAGTTATTGAGTCGCGTCCGAGAAGAAAATCATGCAATCAGGGGAAGATTTGTTTACCGGTGTCGTCGGTGATGAAAATTGCCATGACGGGACACCCTTTTGCCGCTTCCAAAAGCGACTGGTCAGACTCCTGATCTGAAGTATCAAGGATAATTGCTTTGGCCTCATTATCCAGCGCCCATGCTTTAGGAGCGATAGCGACGCAGGTAGCCGCACCTATACACAGATTGCGGTCTATACGCATGGTGAGCTTACGGATTTTCCTTACTACTTTGGAATCGTTATTTTCCATTGCGTTTCAATGATACTACCGCTTTCTGCAAAACCTCAAGGGGTAAAATTGCACATTTGGTTCGCGACGGGGTAAGCGGTGAACCGATCATGTTGATAATATCCGGCGTCTTCATCTTCATGATATCAAGTATCCGTTTCCCCTTCACTTTTTCCGTCAGCATCGAAGCCGCGGCCAGACTGATTGCACACCCTTCCCCGGAAAACCGGGTATCACGCACCACGCCGCCGGTTACCGCTATTTCCATCACAATCCGGTCACCGCACGTTACGTTTCCCTCTTCAGTTTTGGCATCGGGATTATCCAAATGTCCGAAGTTCCGGGGGTGCTTGTAATGATCGAGAATGATTTGGCGATAGATATCCATTATCGAAATGTCGTATTAACTTTCTCCAGTCCCTGAACAAGAGCGTCTATATCTTCACGGGTGGTATAAATATAAAATGAAGCGCGGGCTGTTGCTGCAATTCCCATAGACACATGCAGGGGCATTGCGCAGTGGTTGCCGCTTCGCACACAAATATTATCTTCGTTTAATATCTGGGCTACGTCATGTGCGTGAGCGGATTTCATGGTAAAGGCAATAACGCCTGCGCGCTTCCGGGGTCCGTATATGGTTAACCCTTTTATCTTCTCAAGCTCCTTCATGGCATACCCGACAATCTCTTCTTCATGTTTTTTCACGCGCTGCATCCCCAGTTTGGTCAGATAATCAATCGCGGCTCCGAATCCGATCACCCCTGCAATATGCGGCGTGCCTGCTTCAAACTTATGAGGGGGATCTTTAAAAATCGTTTTTTCGATGCGCACTTCCCGTATCATTTCTCCGCCATACTGAAAAGGCTTCATCGCTTCAAGTAATTCATATCTGCCCCACAATACGCCGACGCCGGTGGGGCCCAGCATCTTATGGGAAGAAAATGCGACGAAATCCGCTCCCCAGCCGGTCACATCTACCCTCATGTGCGGAACAGCCTGGGCAGCATCTACCAAAACTAAACAGTTAGGGTTCAGCGTTTTTACTTTGCGTACGATTTCCCGGATTGGAACGATTGTCCCGAGTACATTGGATACAGCCGTAACTGCGAGCACTTTTGTTGTTCGGGTAATAAGTTTATCCAGATCATTAAGATTAAGCTCTCCGGTGGGGCTAACTTGCCATATCTTTAACTTCACGCCTTTTTCTTCTCCTAATTGTTGCCAGGGCACGAAGTTTGAATGATGCTCCATGATAGAAACCACGACATTATCTCCTTTGGTAAACGTGGGCATAAGACTGTAGGCAACAAGATTTATCGATTCGGACGTATTTCTGGTGAATATGATTTCTTCCGTTTTCGGCGCACGGATAAACCGGGCAACTTTTACGCGGACTCCCTCATATTCACGGGTCGCTTCCTCGCTTGTGGTGTAAATACCACGGAAGATATTTGCCGTGTACCTCTTGTAATATTCGTTTTCTTTGTCGATAACCGGCTGTGGTTTTAATGACGTTGCGGTGGAATCAAGATAAATAATCGGCTTGCCGTTTATTTTCCTCTGCAACTGTGGGAAATCCTTCCGGACGTCTTGTATCATACTTTAAGTAATACCGTATTTGCGATTACGTTAACACGGTATGAAATCACCGGGATAAAATCTGCCATATGTCGGATATTATACTATTATCTCCGATTCTATCCAAAGCACGTTGAATAAATCCTTCCGTAATAATTTTTACTCCGGCCTTTTGACTAATTCCCCGTGATGCTAAATACCACAATTCATCTTCATCAATAGAACTCGTCGCTGCCCCATGCGTACAGCGTACATCATTAGCAAGAATTTCAAGTGACGGGCGGCTCTCTACATACGCATGTTCCGATACTAAAAGGTTTTCATTCCGCTGATAGGCATTAGTTTTTTGTGCCTTTTTTTCAACGCATATCTCCCCATGGTACAAAAATCTGGCATGACCGCTAAGCACGGACTTTACCAGAAGATCGCTGGTGGTATCAGGAGCTGCGTGGATCTGTGTGGTATGTAAGGCGATCTCTTCGTCGTCTCGCCCCAGCACGATTCCGGTAACCATAGCTGTTGCTCCGGGTGCGGAAAGGCGTACGCTTACGCGGACGTTTGCCTTTTTGAGGCCTACAGCAACCAATACAAGCGCAAGGTTTGTTTTGACAACGAAATGAAAGCTATTCTCACCGTCACGAACTTGTACAAATTTATACATATGTAGTCACCAACTTATCCGACAGAGCCTTCCAGCTGAAGTTCAATGAGCCTGTTCATTTCGACGGCATACTCCAGCGGCAATTCCTTGACGATCGGCTCGATAAACCCGTTCACAATCATGGATTCTGCGGCCGATTTTGTTAGCCCTCTGCTTTGCAGATAAAAAAGTTGCTCATCGCCGATCTTAGAAACCGTCGCCTCGTGCTCCACGCGCGCCCCCTGCTGATCTATCTTCATCGTAGGATACGTGTCGCTCCTTGACGCCTCGTCTAAGAGAAGCGCGTCACACACGACTTTGCTCTTCACATGATCCGCGCCCGGATGTACCTGTACCAATCCCCGGTACGAAGTTCTTCCGCCGCCGCGGCTTATGGATTTACTTATGATGCGGGATGATGTTTCCGGGGCAACATGAAGAATTCTGCCGCCCGCATCCTGATGCTGACCCGGGCCGGCATATGCTATGGATAACACTTCCCCGCGCGCCTTACGCCCAACAAGATACACACTGGGATATTTCATGGTCAGCTTGCTTCCCAGATTCCCGTCTACCCATTCCATAATCGCCTCTTCTTCCGCGCGTGCGCGTTTGGTCACGAGATTATATACATTCGTACTCCAATTTTGAATCGTCGTATACCGGACACGCGCGCCTTTTTTCACAACAATTTCTACAACTGCGGCGTGAAGGGAATCGGTCGAATAAATAGGCGCCGTACACCCCTCTACATAATGAACATAACTGCCTTCATCCGCAATGATGAGCGTGCGCTCAAACTGCCCCATACTCGCGGCATTGATGCGGAAATATGCCTGAAGCGGCAATTCTATGCGGACCCCTTTGGGAACGTAGATGAAAGATCCGCCGCTCCACACCGCGCTGTTAAGTGCCGCAAATTTGTTGTCCGCACTGGGGACGACCGTGCCGAAATATTGTTTGACAAGATCCGGATACGTACGAAGCGCCGAGTCCATATCCAAAAAAATCACGCCTTTTTTTGCGAGCATTTGATTGATGCTTTTGTAGACAACTTCCGACTCGTACTGCGCCGAAACCCCGGCCAGAAACTTTTTCTCCGCTTCCGGGATGCCGATTTTATCGTAGGTATGCTTAATTTCTGCGGGGAGATCGTTCCATGAACTCACCTTGTTTTCCGTGGGTTTAATGTAATAATATAGGTCATCAAAATGAATGTGTGTCAGATCCCCGCCCCACACCGGAAGCGATTTTTTCCGGAACAACCCGAGCGCCTGCAATCTGAAATTGAGCATCCAATCCGGTTCTTGTTTGTGCCAGCTGATACTCTTCACCACCCCCTCATCCAATCCCCGCTTGGATTTGAAAACGTAGTTTTCTTTTTCGTGGAAGCCGTATTTATACGGAAAATTGAGTGTAGCCATTATCTTCTATTTTTTTGGCAAGCTCTGCGTTGCCTGTTTTGACGATTTTTCCGGAAACGAGAATATGTACAACATCAGGTTTCAGATATTTCAGAATCCGCTGGTAATGGGTAATGATAATGATGCCGGTTCCCTTTTGGGAAAGCATGCCGATCCCGCGGGCAACAATGCGCAGGGCATCCACGTCCAACCCCGTATCTATCTCATCAAATATCGCAAACTTTGGTTTGAGCACCAGTGCCTGGAGCATTTCTATTTTCTTCTTTTCCCCTCCGGAAAATCCGTCATGTATCCCGCGCGATAAGAATGACTCGTCAATATGCAGCTGTTTAGCATACTCTTTTACGGCTTTCATAAATTCTTCAACAGGCAGAGACCCCACAAACCGGCGCGCCAGGATCGGATTATGCGACGGATTTTTGTTGTCTCCCAATGCCGCGCGCAGTAGATTGGTTACGGTAACGCCGGGGATGGCAATCGGCGACTGGAGGGCAAGAAAAAGCCCTGCCTTTGCGCGGTCTTCCGTAGACAGATGAGAAATGTCTTTGTTGTTGAGGACAATTTTCCCGCGGGAAGTATAGGCCGGGTGGCCGAGGAATGCATACGCGAGCGTCGACTTGCCGCTCCCGTTCGGACCCATAACCGCATGCACTTCGCCGCTTTTTACGCGCAGGGAGAGCCCCCGCAGGATAGGTTTGTTTTCAACAGAAACATGAAGATCAGAGACTGTCAGCAACATGGTCGTTCTTTCCCATAAAAACTTCTGTTGTCCCGTACATACGGAAAATAAAATATTCGTGTTTCATGAGGTCTTTCATTTTAATATGCCTTCCCACATTAGCGGCTTGCGTCAGGTGTTGACGGAGAGCCCTTTCTTTAATCTCCCGGTAATCCGAAATATCAATGACGGTCGTAATCTTTTTGTCTTCGACCCCGCGCCATGGTTTACCAAATGACACTGCGGGCAATATTTTATTTTTTACCGCATGTGAGACTACGGTTTCGGGCAGACATGCATAATACAGTTTTGGGAACACCTGCTCCGCTTCTTCCTGAGGCGCAAGCTGCTCCTCAATCCATTTGGCGTACTTCTGAAATGCATATGTTGCGGCGTAGGACAATTTAACGTGATCCGGGTGATTGCTGATGCCGGAGGTGTCGGATGTAATGACAACATCCGGAACAATCTCTGCCATTTTTTTGTAGAGAGCCTCTTCTATGTCTCCCGGCGTACGCCCGGAAAGCGTGCCGTCCCGGTACCCCAAAAAAGTAATCGCATGGACTCCCAGAGCCGTTCCCGCCTTTTCCAGTTCTTTTTGCCGGACATCAGCGTCTCCGCCCTCTTCACCGCGGGTTGCACAAATGACGTCGACTATCCAGCCGTCATCCTCGTATTTGGCTATCGTACCGCCGGCCATAAAGGACTCATCGTCCGGATGCGCTGCAATCACAAGTATTCGTTTCATCGTTTGATAATAGTACCACAACATGCTTAACTGATGTAGGGTGATGAACATATGAAATGCTATAACACTATGCAGAAATATTACGGAAAACACGTTGATTTCAACGGGCTGACACATCTTTTGTTGGGAATCGGCGTCGGCATGCTCTTAACGTATCCGGTTGCGGGGGCTCACCCTGTACGCATGGGGCTGGCGTTTATCATCGCGGGACTCTGCGGACACGCCTGGGCAGGCACTCATAAACCATAATAGCCCGTGATACAATCAGAGCATGGAAAATCAGGCTATCGAATTTCCGACAGACTGGAAGGATTACGAGCTTCTTGATTCCGGAAACGGGATGAAGCTTGAGCGATTTAACTCTTACACCGTCGCCCGGCCGGATCCGCGTGCGATCTGGAAGCCTACAAAGTCTGATTGGCAGGCTGATGCAACGCACGTAAACGACAAGTGGGATATTAAAAATACTCCTCCCAATCCCTGGACAGTTTCATATAAACAGCTGGTATTTACGCTTCGGCCGACAAGCTTTAAACACGTCGGTGTGTTCCCCGAGCAGGCGACAAACTGGACCTGGTTGGAACAAATTATTCATGGAGACAATCTAAAAGTGTTAAATCTTTTTGCCTATACGGGCGGCGCAACACTCTCGGCCGCATCGGCCGGGGCAACGGTCACCCATGTGGATGCCGCCAAAAGCACGATTGATTGGGCGCATGAAAACGTCATTGCTTCCGGATTGAAAAATAAACCTATCCGGTGGATTGAAGAAGACGCGATGAAATTTGTCATGCGTGAGACAAAACGTGGTAACACATACGACGGGGTGATTCTCGATCCTCCCCGTTTCGGACGCGGATCCAAAGGTGAAATTTGGAAAATTGAAGAGGATCTTCCGAAGCTACTGACGGAAATTAAAAAAATACTCGCACCCACACCAAAATTTATTCTCCTTAATGCATATACTGCAGATTTATCCCCCATTGTTTTACATCATCTGATGACTGATCTGACAACCGGCGGAAAAATTACATTCGGAGAATTAACACTGAAAGAATCTACCGGCGGCCGCCTCCTCCCCAGCGGCATCTTCGCCAGGTGGAGCTATCTTCCGTAACTGCCGATGAGATTGGTTTGTTCGATGATGTGGCCTTTCATGGCGGCTTCAAGTTCTGCCTTTGTTGCTTTCCCGTCCAGTCCGATAGTTGTATCCACTGCAAACAGAGTGAAAAAATAACGGTGCGATCCCGATGGCGGGCAGGGC
>Ga0208958_1000380_pt1 | contig 54020 bp, 73 predicted proteins | sample RifOxyB1_FD_184032 | JGI IMG/M metagenome (GOLD analysis project Ga0208958, IMG submission 184032) | Soil microbial communities from Rifle, Colorado - Rifle Oxygen_injection B1 (SPAdes) | ecosystem: Environmental > Terrestrial > Deep subsurface > Rock core/Sediment | place: Rifle, Colorado...
CATGATGTATCCACTGAATTTCTGAGTAGGTTTTGTGGCACGGAATGATTTCACGATATTTCCAGTATTCTCAGTTGCGGCGGCCTTCTGCGCGAAGAAGTAAGGGAATCCTGAAATCGTGACATTGGCTTTGATAAAAGTACTGAAGCCACTGTTCGACCATGTAAGCAAATCATATGGAGTCCTGCTTTCCGGCATATTGACAATAATGTCATCTTCGTCAAACTCCAGAACGCATTTTGTCCTGTTCACACAGACACATGGCATGTTGACATGAGGGCCATATCCGTCAGGAATAGGCTCCGTGAACTTTCCTTCCTCTACGTCTGTCTCGTCATATCCAGCATTCTGATAGGTATATGTAGGCCATTCTGCATCCTGCATGGTGCGCTTGTCATCGCACTCGAACGTGACATCATTTGGTTTCAGGTCATAATCAACAATGATTCCCTTGTGCAATACTTTAAGCTGTTCATATGTGCAACCATCAGCACCGTACTTCCAGTATGTTGTCTGCCCTGTGATATCTGACAGGTCATCAAACCTGTAGCTGAGAATCGGCTTATGTGTCACAGAGTCTATGGTGTACACCATGTCGTTGCGCAACTGCACGCTGAGGCTCTGTGTGGCAAGCTTCTGGTACACGACAGGCTCGACCTCTCGCCGTATGACAGGCTTGCTGAGCAGTATGGTCGGATACAAAATGCCATCGAACACAATTGCTTCTTCGTCCGTTGCACCGTACACACGTGAGAGCGACATGCTTGGAAAGGTGAATGGATGCACGTCATAGGGAAAATGGAAATAGCCAATCTGATTCGTCCTGTCCCAATAGAAACTGTACGGAACAAGGAGCAGGTCAGAGTATGTATACACGTTCGCAAGGAATCTCGTACCGACCTTGGCGTCCACGAAGATATAGCGGTTCGCAGGTGACACATCGAGCAATGCACCAAAAGTCACACTATAGAAGTCAGCCACAACCAATGCAGGATTCGTCCATCTCCAAATGAGAGGGGCATGGTTGATGAGGTCTGTCGGCTGTAAGTCCATGCGGCGTGTGTACTCGAATATTAACATTTATATCCCTACAGTATGTGAATCATGTATTGATTTGCAAAAGCAGTGCTAGAGCCAAGAGTTGCTGTAAGCGTTGTAATTACACCAGTCATGCTAGCCCCATACATATCTACAGAAGATATAGAGCCAGCAGTACAATGTATTTTAATGGCCACAACTAGTACAAATGCATTTGCAGTGGTGTAAAAACCACCACAGCAAGCTAAATACACATCGTCCCAGTATGACTCAGTAGCATTCAGAGCTAGAACATGTGTCTTGACTGCATCAGCGAAATAGTCCTGTGTGGATGAGCCTATGTTTCCTTGCATGAACAAAGGTGAAAGTTTGTTAAACGTGGAGCGTATAAGATTAAACTCTACATTATCAGTCGTGCGCAAATTCTGACCAACTTCTACTGCGCCAAAGCCAGTGTCAATTGTACTACACACCACAGCACCGCCAAGTATCGTGGCAGTGATGATATTTCCAAGATAGTCCACGGTCAAGAATCCTGTGCTCCGATGGAAATTCAGAATCTTGCGCTTGGTGAACACTGTGACAGTACCTGACACAGCAATCTGATATGGAAGGACTTGGTATCCATCATTATGATACATGCCGTTGTACGATGGATTCCAGTTGTAACCCGATATGTCCGTGACAAAATCGACATCCAATGAATCAGCACCATCATCGACAATACGTATATAATACGTACCATCAGCCGCTGGAACTGTTATGGCGAAGTCCTCAGTGTCAACCACATATATCGCGCCAAGATGATGTATATATGCACCGTTGGCAAGCTTGGATAGCGTAGAAGTGTTCGTCCACTGCGTAAGCACCATCTGATTTCCACTCATTACTGTCTTGAGTGCTGTCATCTGTGCCATTGCAAGAGCCCAATCACCCTCTACAACAGGGACTGACGTGTTTGGACTTATAAGTTTCGTTATAGCCATTACTTGGCCTCCCTGATTTTCAATGAAATCGTGCGCTTCTGACCATCAATCCTATTCGCTCTTGAATAGCGGGAGTTCGGGATTGAATCGAGGCTCACCGTGCAGTACAGAGGAGCCTTGTATTCATGAGCATCCTCCGTCATATCAACAAACAGAGGTACAAAATTACGCACAGCTTCAAGCATCGTTTTGATTGCGTTGAACTGTGCCATGGTTATGTTGACAAATTCAGGCGAATATGTCTGTAAAAACTCTCCATCACTTCCGAAGACCTGACCGAACGCCGTTTCAAAGCGTTCGTTGGTCATCTCAATCGTCTCGTCATAGTAGGCAACTGGATAAGGCATTTGATAATACATGCCAGTGAACAAAGCACCAATCGAAATGTAGGTCTCATCGGAGTTCATCGTGAGACGTATCTTCTTCGCTGTTGATTGTGATAGATATATCATCGCCGTTGGTTCGACCTCGATTAAGCTGACATCCTCAACAATATTGTCACCTATATCATACACCCTGTATCTGAGTGTTGTCAAGTTGTGTCCAGCCAATGAAATGCAATTTATCGCCTCTTCCACATCAAAGGTTAGATAAAGGTCTACAGGGGTCGCCAGAGACCTGTACGGCGTGGACAGGGCTGGAACAAACAGATTGCCCAAGGGAAAGTTCACGTTCTCGGATGTTGCTGTTATAGCCGCCTCAATCGCCACGTTGTTATACAGTACTCTCATTACGACACCTTCCTTACACCTTTTTTCGGGTCAATTAAGAATTGGCCTTTGTTAATCAGTCCTACTGTCTCACGAGCAGTCTCACGCCCATCAGGAGCCTGCATGATAAACGTCACCTGCATGGGCTCTGACGTTCCAGACATCTTACCATTTCCAATCGCAAGCAAAAGATTTGCCATCTGCTCTGGATTGAATATGGCCTCAGTCCTGTTGCGCTCACCAGCTACAACCATAGTACCCTCTGATGTTCCATGTATCATACCACCGGTTCCGAAGTAGTCAGCCTTTACGGGAGCACTCGGCTTTGAAGCAACATGTGCGGCGACCTGCGTACCAGCCGCTACCGCTGTAGCACCAATCATCCACCCCTTTAACAAAGGTGCACTAGCCGCCGCACGTATTGCCGTAATGATAGCAAGAGCCGCTTCGGACGCGACACGCGCCGCATTCAAGCCCCATGATATCATGGCGTACTTGTATTCAAGCTGTGCCTTTGCCCATGCCGCATCCTCATCAGCCTTCTTCCGTTTCGCATCAAAATCCTGCTTGATGTCAAAACGTTTGAGCTCTTTCTCGGCCTCTATGATTGCCTCGCCATCTGCTGATTTCTGCGCCTCCATAAGGTTCTTCTCAAGCTTCTCACGCTCAGTGTCTTCCTCAACGCCAGCCGTTTCCTTTGCAAGAATTTCCTGCTCGTCATAATAGTCTGTAAGAGCTTTCAGTGCCCTGTCCATGCGGTCAAGCTGGCGTTCAAGTGCAGAGTCCATGATTGCATCAATGTCCCCAACCATGCCTGTGATTGTGGTGACGAGCTTCTTGGTATCCTCGAATATCGCATCGGCAAGCTTCTCTGCGGCAGTCTTCTGCTTAACGCCAGCTTCCTCAATCCATTTGAGGTACTCAGCGAACTGCGCTTTCTGTGCATCATTAAGTGTTATGCCAAGATAGATAAGCAGATTGTTCAGCTTTGCATGCTCTGCAATGACCCTTGCAGTATGCTCCTCTTCAGCTTTTACAAGCTGTGTCTTCGAGTCAGCATCAATAGCCTCACGCTCTATGGTACCTTCTTCATGTGCCAATGATATCTCAGCATCAGCATCCTTGTTTGTCTGAATCTTATCAGCCTCGTACTTTTTAAGCGTGATAGCGTTCTTTGCATAGTCGATAGCCAATGAGGCAAGCTCTTCCGTACGTAGAGACTCAGCCTCAGATATACGCTGTGCTTCACGAGTTATGGAGTCATTCTTCTTGGCTATATTGGCTTCCTTCAGATTCAGCACATCTTGGTCATAGGCAACCTTAGCCTCACGTTCCCATTCAGCAAGAGCCTCCTGCTGTGCGGTCGCTTCCTTCTCGGCAGAAGTCTTGAGCTCATCCATCTTCGCCGCGTTCTTTGCAACAAGCAGATTGAGCTCCATCTGGTACGCCTTGCCGATAGCATCAAGACTCTGAGCCTTGTCATATGCGGTCTTCACCGCTTCCTCACGTTCCTTCAATTCCGCGTTGGCAAGCTCTTCATAGTACTTCTGGAACACTGACTGAGAGGTCTTGTATGAGTTCTCAAGCGTGGTGAGCCTATCTAGCTCTGCACTTTCAAGCAATCCAAGTGCGGCGAGCCGTTCACGCTCAACCTTCATGAGCTTCTGAGTCTCAAACAGACTTGCTTTCAGCATTTCATTTTCAAGCTGACGTGTGTTGATTAGTCTCAATGCGGCTAGAGTAGCAGGGCCTACGTTTTCAGCTTCCTCAACAACAGCCTCGTTCGCATCATACTGTGCCTGTGCCTGTGCACGAAGAGCTTCTGTCTCTGCGATTACCGATGCACGGAGCTCATCAAATCCCGCGCTCGCTGTCTCAATATTTGAGCTGGACGTGAGCATGTCAATGGCATTATCAAGCATTGTCTTGTTGAGCTCTACAGTAGCTTCATTGACTTTACTTGATAAGTCTAGCTGTTCACGCATTGCCTCGATAGCCTCATACTCCACAGTGTCATCAGCAGTCTTCTTCTCAAGCTTCAAGAGTTCTGCCTGATTCTTGATGCGCTCTCTGAGCACTGGATTCAATGACATCATGTGTTTCTCAGTAATTTGTTCAGCCGCATACAGCTTGGCGACTTGAAATACAGTCTCTTCTGTGGTCTGTGCAAATGCCTTCAATGCATTGTCGATGTCATTTGAAGCGGCGGCAACGGCGAGGCCAGTATCAATGAATGCTACTTCAGTTGCATTTGCGAATGACTGCACAGCGTAGCCCATGGTCGCTGTGATACCCTTGTAATAGTTTGGGTCAGACATAGCTTGTATGAAAGCATCTGCATCACCAAAGGGCTGTGCAAGAACAGCACCTATTTTCGCATTGCTCTTATCAACTTCAACAGGAATACGTGCAACACCTTTAAACAACTTTGTGAGTGTTTCTCTTGTTGATTCATCAACCAATCCTAGCATGATATTATACTCAGCACGTATCTTCTGCTGACTTGATGTCAAATTCTGATAGCTCGAAAAAAGAGCTTTTTTGATTGCACTAGCACGCTTTGCTTCCATAGTGCTGAAATCATATGATTGATATAATGTTACAAGCTTTTCATATTCTTCCTGTTGCTTTTGAAAGCTCTCTGCCAGTGCATTCGCTCGCTCAAGATTTGCTTGCTTCTGAATAACGTCCTCATAATCATTTGACAATTCACGCAATGAAGCCGATATGTCTAGAGCCGCTTGTCGAAGCCTCTGTTCATACAGTTTTCGTTCACTTGCAGTGAGCGCAATGGTCTTGTCATTCAACAAACTTGTCAAACGACTGTACTCATCCTGCCGCTCCTTCAAAGTGTTCATGGTGCGTGAGAAGTCATCAGCAATGCTATGCACACCACTGAGCCTCTTCACCCAAATGTTCACGGCACGTATGCCCTCAAACATCGATTGGATGACAGACCTGAATGCTGGAATGAGGTTGTTTCCGATAGAGATTGCCAAAGCTTCCCATGCAGACTTCAAGCGATACTGGTCGCCCTGAAGAGTGTCGTTCTGTATGTGCGCCGCAAGAACAGCCTTGTTTGTGTTGGTGACTTCTTTGGTATAGCGTTCAAGCTCCTCACGCGAAGACCGGATGATGACCTGCATCTGAGGCCCGATTACTTTGCCAAAAGCCTTCATAATCTGACCAGTTGACAATCCAGCATCGTTCAATGTGCCAAACACATCAACGAGAGAGTTCTGAGTTACATCGATATCCTCAAACGCAATACCCATTGCAGTGAGCTTCTTCACGGTCGCACTTGATTCATTGGACAGCTCTGCCATGGCATTGCGCATTGCACGACCAGCACGTGATGCTTGCATACCTGAATCGTACATGACGTTCAAGATACCAAGCACTTCCTCCAAGCTACGACCAGTTCCAGCCGCAACAGGGCCGACTTGGTACAACGAGGTCTTATACTTATCCATGGTTGCTTGCGAACTCGTGATACCTGCTGTCATGGCGTTCGCCACGCGCATAGACTCGGAGGCTTCCAAGCCAAACTGAGCGATTGTGACAGCAAGTACTTCCGATGTGCTCTGCAACGACTGACCAGTGGCCTGTGCCATGGCAAGCGTACCGTCAAGAGCCTGTATGGACTCGGTAGCCGAATATCCAGCGGAGGCCATGAAGTATAGTGCTTCGGCAGACTCACGAGCAGTGAAACGTGTCGTCTCACCAGCACGCCGAGCTGCCGCATCAAGAGCACGCAAGTCTTTTGATGTGCCCTGCGCCACTGATTGGGTATTGGCAAGCTGCTGTTCGTAATCAACCGTTGCGGTAGCCGCTTCACGCACCGCTCGCCCAATGGCACGCATCGCTGTCATGATGACCTTGTAGTACAACAAGGACTTCACGATGGTGAGCACCTTCACGCCAATGCTGTTCTTCATAGCGGCTTGCTTTTGCTGTTCTGCAAGGACTACCGCATCAGCAGTCTCTTTTGCAAGTGCCGCTTCTTCCTTCTCTTTGCGCTTCTTTGTCTCTGCAATCTTCTTGGAACGGTCAGCATACTTCTCCACTTTCAGCATCAAAGCTTCAATGACAGCAATCTTGTCCTCATAAGCCTTGCGTTCTTCAGGGTCTTTGGCAGACTTTGCGAGAGCTATGTACTGTGCACGAAGCTTCGGAAACATGGATGACAGCTTGAGAAGTGTCTTTCCCTGCCGTTTCAAAAGAGAATCAACATCCAATGACAATGTTTCAACAGCCTTAGACGCTTGCGCACTGCCCAACTTAAATGCAGTGTTCACTTTCATCCAGTCTGATTGTAGCTTGAATATATCTATACGTATAGAGCTATTGATTACACCAGCATCAGGCATTATTTTCTCCTTTTCTTACCACGTACCCACACACGACCATTTGCGCTCTTGTCGGTATCCTGCATTTCCTTGTACTTGGCAAGCTCAATCCACGCATATTTGTTGATGTCCTCATGTTGGAAGTCCGTGAACACACCGCTTATATGGTCTGATGGATTGTCATGGCCTTTCTCTGCCATAATTGCGGCCTCGAAGAGCATCTCCTTCGTGACCTTACGTATGTCCGTGTTATCCTTCTGCAACAAGAGAGCCGTGAGTGCGGCAGAAAAATCGTCTGGAAGAAGGAATCCAAGAGCATTCTCGTAAAAGTCTATCTCTTCCTCATATTTGTGAGCTTCCTCAACATCCTCAACGAGACGTATCTGCTCTCGTGCATGCTTGAGTGTCCCACGAAATCGTTGCATGGTAGCCGACACTTCAAGAATATCACACATCTCATTGAATGTAGGCTTCACAAGAGCAAGCGTGAACATCTTCTCCTGCATGTTCTTCAAGCTCTTTATCGCTTCAAAGTCAGGAGCTTTTGTATCGTCCTCTTCAGTATCAAGTTCCAGTGTCGTGAAGTCGCCACAGGCTCTAAGCTGAGTGGCGTTCAACATGCGTATAATGAAAACACCAAATTCCCCATTCCAAGGAAGAAGAATCGGCACTTCTGTATTCTCTTTTATAACCTGTAGTCCGTCCTTGCCATGTACGTCCATACCCTTTCCTTTTTAAAAAGGGGTGGCCTGTTCAATGACCACCCCTAGTGTTACGTTCGCTAGATTATACAATACCGAGAGTAGTCGCTTGTGCAATGGTCAGCTCTTTCTCAGTATAGCCAGGCTTACGCACGGTTCCTTCCATGTACTCAGAGGCCATGCATTCAAACTGGTAAGCCGCCCAACCCTTGACTTCGTGAGAAAGGTCGGTCTCGTGTCCAGTCATGCGTGGAATCTTGTACATCTTGTAGCCAGTCATGTCGCCACGGTGCTGAGAGCCCTTCCCGTATTTGGCAACGAAAATCTCAGCGGCACATAGCGGTGCGACCACGAGTTCCGATGTCGGGGGAGTGTACTCAGTAAGAGTGTCATCCCATAAGCCACCCATGAGCATCTGCTTCAGCTCGTACATCTCATCGGTGAGAGCGATTGAAGGATTCACGCCTTTCAGCACTCCGTCAATCAGCATCGAGTCGATGTTACCACTGCCGGACTCCTGCTCAATCTCTTCGCCGTCTTTCCAGTTCTTAGGCAAAGCGATAGCCGCAGAGTCATCATAGCACTCCACAAACTGAGTGCCCATTGCAGATGCATCGCCACTCGCACCAAAACCGAGGCCAATAGCAATATCGCCTTTCAGTTCAAGATACGTCTTGCCCGTCACAGCCACGGCGTTTTCAATCAGCAACCGACTCGTAGTAGAATCTACAGAAGCGATGAACTGAGCCGAAAAGCCTGCAATCAGATTCAGCGCCGTTGCAATCTCAAGCGGAGTCGCCGCAGTCGGGTCAGCACCGACAGCAGTAAGGTTGCACACAATGTCAGCGAATGCACCAACACCATCCCAACGATACGAAAGCACATCGGTAGCTCCGAGAGCTGATGCATCCACCGTACCTGTAAAACCAAGATGATTGTCTACAGCAGGGTACGTACCATCTGGATTCACACGCCGTATACGGAATCCTTCATTAGAAAAACCAGTTTTTCTGTCTTTTGTGAAACCCATTACAGTTCCTCCTTCACTTCATTCTCTACTGTAGACACTACAGTTGATTTCGTCTTCTTTGAGGCTTTCACCTCTTCTTCTTTTTCGACAATGGCAGGATAACCAGCAGTGAAGTGGACTTTGGAATCCGATTCACACACCAGCACGCTACCAAGATAATACTTGAATCTCATGCTCACCTCCATCTGCAAGGCATTGACACCAGCCTTTCTCGTGATATGTACCCATCATCCTCGCGATTAACACCAGACACATCGGATGTGACTTCCATTTGGACATATGAAACAGTCGTGCCATTCGTAACTGTCAGAACCTTTCTATCAAGTGCTGTAAATAGTTCAAACAGTACGAAATTGTCCAAGTCAATCTGATGATTTATTGGAAAGCACACCTTGACACCGAACTCAACAGTGCTGTTTCTATTCGAGCTACGGAATGCACCAAACTTCTCTATCTCATGCACTTCAATGTACGCCTCAGTGCCAGCACCCATGTTCTGGTTCAAGCCACCTTCAGGAAGCACACGTGCTATGGATGTGTTTGCTTTGATATAGTTTACAAGAGCTTTAAGCATTATCACCTCCATATAAAAGATATAGCTCGGTCAGAAAGTTGTTTGCATACTGGTTCATCATGATGTTCACGCTCGTGTCACCTTTCTTGCTGGTGACATACCCTTCCAACTGCTCCGCATACCGTGTGTTTGCACTGTGCGAGATGGTGAATCCAACGTTCTTTCCAACCTTCCATGCCTCTGTGTACCACCCACCTGCCGCATGACCAGTTCTGTTTTTCCAGAACGCACCCTTTGTCCATGGTCTCTTGGAACGCTGAATCGCATCAAAATCCCTATCAATTGCATCTGCAAATTCCTGTGCAATCCAGAATGCCTGTTCCTCACGTCCTTTGTATATCTTCTGAATATTAGCAAGCACCTTCAGAACATCAGTCGATGTTACTCTTGTCACACCACGAATCAAGGCCATATGCTACCTCGCTGGAAGAAGGTCATCATCTTCTTTCATGACAGGTTGTCTTATGTTTTCCATTGACACACCTGTGTCAGACAGACCAAGGTTCGTGGCAAGCTCGATAAGCATACGGTATGCGGTCTTCCGTGATATGGCCATCAACAACTGGCCTTCATCAATCTCAGCACCGACCAACGATATGAATATGCTGTCCATTATGCCTCTCCTATCACAAATGCATCACTACCATCAAACAGCACGCCAGCATCTCCAATTACCGCAAGGTCTGAAGATACATCGATTGTCTCTGTCACATCCTGAAGCCTAGCCATCTTGCTTATCACACCACCCATCATCACATTCGTATTGATGGACAGTATCTTATATCTTCTCTGATTCGCATCAAAGACCATGTTCTCTTTCAGCCATGTATTGTCATATGGTATCATGAGAATACTTTGGTTTGCAATTCCAAATGGAGACTCTGTTCCAGCGACCTTCAAGACTGGTGTCTGCTCAGGTGCTATCATGAACGGATAGGATTCCACGTAGTATAAAGCTTTGGACAAATCTGGTATAAGAACACCAAATCCATTGTCTTTTGTCTCACGATAATTCAATCTTATCGTGACAGGATTACTCAGAATCCTACCCATCTCAACTTCACGCAGTTGTTCAATCATAATCGAAGCCAACATACTGTCTATCATTAGCTCCTCCAACAATACGAGTCCTGCGTGTTCTCGCAATAATCGAGCCATTCGTCTCACTGTCACGAGCCACCATTTCATAATGCTTGGCACGCTCTCTGCAATAGTCAGTTATTTTGTTCAAATCTTGAAAGACCGTGGATGATGCACCAGTATCATATGACTTTATGCCACCAGATGCTATGCGTGGCGGAAGTTCACCCCATAATGCGGAAGCGGCACGCTCCACGCTACCGTAGGTGGTAATATACTCGTCAAGGATGGTTTCATACTCGTACGTTTGATAGTACGGATACATGTACCATTTCAGCTTCTCAAGATTTGTCATCTTTCACCTCAAAGGTGACTACAGGAGTGGCAAGCTCCTGTAGTCGGGTATGAACAAGGAGGGCTACCAAGTTGGGAGGGTGATTTCCTGAATGAAATTGGCGATACCAATCGCATTGTAAATCGCTTCACAGTAGTACCAAGACCGTTCCTCTCTTGCAAGAGTCAACACGTCTGGTTTTGCATCGGCTTCCATGGTCAGTTCACGTTTGGTGGCGATGGTCATGTATCTGTTCGGTTTGATCAAATACACTTTACCAGCGGTGACACCAGTGAACGTGCGGGTTCTGTTGCCGAACTGGATGTATTCGGTATCATACGCAACCATTTTGGAAATCTGAGGAATCTGACCATAGACACGCTCGTTGGTGGACGGGAGACCAGACATCACCTGTTGGATGTGGTTCAGGTCGTAGGTCGAGCCAAGCAACACGAGTCCAGAAGTCGGAATCTTTTCATTTGTGAACGGGTCAACACGATTTCCAAGGTCATCGATACCATCAACAATGGTATTGTACAGGAGCTCCTGACGTTTTGCCGCTGCATCAACGTAAGCCGCAGTCTGCTGTGTGCCGGAGTAGCTGTAATCAAGAATCGGCTTGATTGCATCCTCGTCACGTTGCAGCGCGTACGCCATGGCAACACCATCGTTCATCTTAGCCATGTCGAGAGTGATATCAAAAAGCTGACCAAGCAACGTGAACACAAAGCCAGTGGCCTTGATATAGAACGTCATGGTGTCTTTCTGACCAAGCAGTTTCTCACCGAGAGGAACCGACTGCCCTTCGCCATTGTTGTCAAGGAACTCAAAGGCATACGGGAACATTTCTTGCAGGGTCATGATACGAGTGGCGTTCGGCATGGACACCATCTGGTAGATTTCCTGACGGATGGTCTGATGCAGTGTCTTCTTCATGGTAAGGTCAATCCGCATCGCATCCCAGAACTGTTGCCAGTTGACAGGAAGCGAGTTTGAAGAGAACTTACCGGATGTGATAAGCTGACGGACGGACTGATTCTCAACAAACGGAACGTCAAAACCAGAGCTGTAGTTGCCACTGATGTTGATGGTGTTCGTGGAAGAGATATCCTTCACGTTCGAGTCCAATGCTCTGAACATTGCTGGATTCATGGCATTGGAGGCTTTCCCAAATACTGTGTTGGCGACACGAGCCGCCTTGTCCGGTTCAACGGACACCTTCAGCCCTGATGCGAAACGAGTCTGAAGGTCGTTCGCAAGGGTGTCTCTAGTGATAATATTCATGGTCATTCTCCTTATGCCTTGATATAGGTCAGATACATACGGCCACGGTCAGCCGCACCATTAGCGATGATTGTCAGCCCATTTGCAGTCAGCACACCATCAGTAAGCAGAGCCGCACGAGCAAGCACATCAACAGTCGTACACGCAAGAGCCGCAGTGATGTCAGCTCCGCCAGTGTGCTTCAGCTTCAGTGTTCCAGCACCATTCGAAGTGTCACAAATCACATGAGCGTCCACAATCTTGTCACCAACGGCAAGACCAGTGGTCGCATTGGTGAATGCAAGTCCAGCACCAGAAGCATCAGCACCAACAGCAAGCTCGACCATCAGGAAATGCTTCTCTTTGATTGCCTCTACATCGGTTCCGACTTCAAGAAGTGCGGTCTTCAAAGTCACAGCAGAGATTCCACTTCCTACGGTAGGAGTGAACGTAGCTTCCTGTGCCTCGTCCTCAATCATCTGCAACACAGAGCCAGTCTCAGTTACAGCATCATTGAGCAGGTCGATTGCATCGGTGATGTCAGAGATGATTCCATCGATGTCACGAATCAGCCCCAAGTCAGCAGTCTGCACGAACGGTCTGAAAGTCACCCATGAATTGTCAGCGGCGAACGCCACACAGATACCGACAGGCTTCGCTGGATTGATCAGAGTATTCTGATTGACCAGAAGAGCTTCGCTTCCATTGACCTGAGGAATGACGTACACAGTGCCACCAACAGCGAAATCGCCACTGAGCAGTGCACCGGTTCCGACCTGTTCGGTACGGATTGTGCGGTTGTGGTTGATGTTGATGTACCCAGTAAGCCCAGCGGCAATGCTGACAGGCTCACACACTTCACCAAAATATCCGCTAAGATACACCAGTTCATTGTGAAGCAGTGCTCTAGTGGTATTGTTGGTTACTTCCTGCAAGACATCCTGCAAGGTTTCTTCGTGAAAATTGTAGTTCTCTTCGTAAGCTATCATAGCCATAATTAAGCCTCCACAGCACCAGTGTTCTTAGTACCAGCCGCACTCTCATCACCACTCGGCACATAGCCAACTCGTGAGGCGAGGTCGGTCTGGATGTTCTTGATGACTCCAAGACCTTTGAGTCTTGCAATCTCTTCCGTAATCTCTTTTTCTCCACCAGCTTTTACACTGAACAAAGACTCTGCAACTTCATGCACAATACTGTCAGTGAAAGCTTCTTTGAGCTTTGCCGACTTGATTGTGGTGAAATTGGCTTCACGTTCCGTCACGATACCAGACACAAACACGCTGATATCTCCAACTTTGTCTTCAGCGGCCTTAAGACGTGCAACAGCAGTCTTGACCTCTTCCGTGACGACTTCAAGTCCAAGCTCTTTGAGCAGAGTGGGCATGTCTCCCTCGCCACTTTTCAAAGCTGTCTTGATAATCTCAACAGTTTCTTTGAATCCCATGGTTTCTTCTCCTTTGTCATGATTCCCACCACCGTCTGTGGCGTTGGGTTCTACACCCACAAATCTATCGTTACTGTCATAGTAACCGAGTCTAAAATTAGCACTTACAATCTTTGCATCGGATGCATGCATGTCGTGCTCCACAAGCGCATTGGTCTGATTCTTCACGGACTCGACCGCATACTGCTTGTACTTTCCGTCCTCAACGAACTCTATTCGGCGTTTCTGAATGTCACCAGTAGAAGTGGACAACATACCAGCCGCAATCTCACGTTTAGTCTGCTCTACAAACTCTTTGTCAGTCTCGTTTTTCTTTACAAGAAGACGGTTACGCAACAGCAACCTACCGTTCTCCATTTTTCCACCGATGATGTATCCACCAGCAATAGCACGAGTCGCCCAATGCTGTGCAGCATCCTCATGTCCTTTTGTGTACAGAAGGCCAGGACGTGTATTCACAGCATTCGCAAACGAGCGTGCCCAATCCTCCGTAAGTATGATATTTCCAGACCAATCATCAGTCGGGTGCTCTTCGCCAAGCAGAACCTCGTTCACGAACTCAATTGCTTCCATGTCCTTGAACAAAGTCTCGACAGCAGTAGGATTGCCAATTGGAATTGACTCTGCCTCAACACCTGCACCGCCAATCACACGAGTGCTGAATCGTGCATTATACAACTCATTCTTGACTTTATTTGGCATCATCTTCCTCGCTTTTATCCTTGTTCGGCACGGTGTTGTCATAATCACCGTCTGCCACGCGCTGATTCATCTTGTTGTCCTGTTCTGCAATCTTATCAGGATTACGTTCTTTCATGAGCTTTGCGGTCTCTTCAACGTCCTTCGCATATTCCTTGTAGTCCTGCTGAACCTGCAAAATACCAAGCTGTTTCAACGTATTGTGTATCGCTTTGTCACCCATCATGTTCGCTGACTTCATCTTGACCAATGATGTAGACATGACGTTCACCGTGTCAGCTTTCTCTTTCTCTGATGAGAAGTCAGGAGTAGGCCAAACCATATTGAAGTCATCAAAATCGTACTCTTCAAATGAAGCAACACCCTTGACTTGGAGTGCTACGTTAATTACCTTTCTCCAACTCGCCTCGTACTGAAGCTGTTTCTTCTCAATCTTCTTTATATAAGCAGGACGTTGCTCACGAACTGAAGCAAGAGAAGTGCCCATGTTCGCACCAAAGATGATTTCCGGTGTTTGCGCACCTTCCACGATGTTTGTGAATGATTTTTCAGATAGAGAATTGAACTCTCCGGTAGTCCGACTAGCTTCGACATATTGAACATCTTCGTCACCCTCGCCATCAATGCCTGAGGACTCACAAATGTACAAATCCCTATCGTCCAGTGACAATTTAGCTTGCCCTGCCAATAGAAGCTCATACATTCCGACACCATAGTTGCGCTCGACCCATTTTCGTACGTTGCTGGTCGTAACTTTCATCTTGGGATGTCCATCGCGCTTCTGTGAACGTACAGCTTCCACAGAAATATCATTGTATAGCTTCAACTGTGGCTCGATGTTCTCTATTTCACTATGTCCACGTGATTCCCAAGGCTCGGCGTCATTCACAAATGCTACAATAGGTATGAATCCGAACACGTTCCTGACTACGTTGTCCTTCACGTTCAATCTACCATCATCGGCAACTATGGTCTGCTTCATCTGTTTTGCATCAATGACTGTGGTGATTGTGATGTTTTTGGTAATGTCGGACGTGTCCTTATAGGTGAACCTATCTTCTAGTATATAAGCATTTACTTCTTTTGTCAATGGGTCAATGCAGATGGTTTTCACAATCTCGGGTCGCAAAACGACTAGTTTTAGCTCCCCATTCGGTTGCACTTGAGGCCAGACGTACGCCGTGCCCTCTCTTTCCGCTATCCGATGCACGGATTGCCACGGAAGAGTGTTCTTGAATCCATCAATTGCTTGCATTGTCTTCGCATTGGTGGAGCGCAACGTGGGAACACCGATGAACGACACGTTCGAGTCGATTATCGGCTTCACCAATTGTCCAGCCAAAGCGTACTGATTCAGTGTGTTTCGGTACAATCCACGCACAAGAGCATGGTCAATGACAGCGGGATTCGCCGTGTCAAGCACGGGAGTACTGCCATTTTGACGGGTATTCATGACAAAAGCACGTGGACGAGCAGACCAATCGAACAATTCATCGTTCAATCTATCGCTGAGTATTGACCTTAGCCATGCTTTCGCCTTGCTCTTTATGCCCATTGTATAATTCCTCGTTTAAGAACGTTTTTCGTTGCAATCTTCGCCGTTTTCTCTATTTTAGCACACACAACAGGGTCTTTCTCCCATGAAATCGACTCAAAAGCCGCTTTCACGTTTCTCTTATGCTCCACAGGAAGGTTGTCTGAGCCATGCACGTTCACATATTCACGCAATTTCGCATGATAATCGGCCTGTGCCTGCATCTCGCCTTCCAATCTCACCAATTCCTGCTTGTACACTCGCTCTTTCAGCGCTCGGCGTTCCTTCTTTCTCACGTCATACCCCCATGTTCTTCATTGCCTTGCTATCACTGATGTCATCTTTCATCATCTTTGCCAAAACCATGAAAGCTCCCGATGCGGCATCAGCTTGGTCATCATGTGTTGTTTGTGAACCATCGGTCACAGACGCCAGCTCATCAACAAATGTTCTATTCCACGGTGCTCTGACCAAATACACGTTGCCAGCCTTCACCTGTGATGCAAACGGCCTCCAATAAGACAACTTTGACGTCCTTTTCTGACGTTGGTGCAGGTCATACCCCATTAGATTCCTGATGTAATAAGCAACTTCAGCCTTGCCAGCTTGCCCAGGGTCACGTTCGAGCCAGATAGGAACTTCACGTGTGTCCTGCTCCGCAGTGTCCTTCACAAGCATTTCCACATCATGTGGCTCCAATCTCGCATGCCGCATGTCATATATGTACAAATTATCATCAGGACTCAGCATCATGTAGCAACCAGCAGTCCAGTCAGGGTCAGGATTCTTGTCACTCGGCAATGTTCCAGCCCTATCCCAATAACGCACAATGCCCTTCATCTTGTCAATGCGGGGCATGTCATCACGGTCTATGTATTTCCAGTAGCCAGTCTTGAACATCTCGCCAGCTTGCGGTCGTGCAAACCAGTTTCCTTTCAGCAATCTCAGCCGTTCATATTCAAACATCGAATTCAAGTTGCCCTTGTAGCCTTTGTCAAGCTCCATCAGAGCAGGATTGTCCTCCAGCGTTGAACGAATGAACGTAAAGCTCTTAGGACTTGCATCACCTGAGTCTATCTCCTTATGATACAGCGCATAGCACTCGTCATACGAATTAAACCAAATAAGCTCGCCGTTCTGTCTTATGAACCAACGCACGACACCGGAACGTTCAGGAATCGGATAGCCTTCCTCGTCAATCCACCATGCCAACAACTTCACCAAGAACGAATCAGGGTCGGGGTTGCACGTGGCACGCATGTAAGACCGCACGCCGCACGTTGAACGGTTCCTCGACAGCATGTAAAAGAACTGTGCCTCCGTGAAGTGTTGCAATTCATCAAAGCCAACCAATGTGAGCTGTGCACCATCCCACGCTTTCACGCTCTTGTCGTGTTGTAGGTGCGCAAACGCAATCTTCGAGCCAGCAGGAAATGTCCAGAAGTGCCGTGGCGTAGTCCTCGGTTCTCCACCAAAGGCTGGATACAAGATGTGCGCCGTGTCCCACAGTCCACCACCAGAGGTTATCTGTGTGGCTTCCCGTCTGAATATCGCGCACTCATATCCACGCACCCCGACATACCTCAATGATTCCATGAGCAGGCTGTATGATTTCCCACCTCCAGCAGCACCTCCGAATATAGCTATGTCTGCATTAGTAGCCAAGAACTGCTCTTGTGGCCCAGGGTTCGGCTTTATACTCTTCACCTTTGCCATGCTCTGCTCTACATCTGCTATCCTCTGCGGCATACGTCACGCTCCATCCTCAGCATGGTGCGCCTTAGCGTCCCACGAACTCCTTCCACACCATGGTGGATGAATCTTCATTCTACCAACTTCCAAGCCAGCCTACAAAACGGGCAACGCCCGCACTTCCTCGTGTACAATTATCAAAACGGTGATGCACCCACCACTGCTACGTTTACTTCGCTGTACGTCCGTTATCGGGCAGATAGAGATGCAGGTTGACAGTGTGTTCGTCCTCATCCTTCTTCTGTGCACTGAACTTATCTCGATGCCAAATCTCTCCCAACTTCACAGCCGCTTGAAGCCTGACATTCTCGTTCTTTCCGTGATACATCAACTCTTGCAGTGTCTCAGTGAAGGATGCACAGAACTCAGCTTCGATTCGAGTTATCGTTGCCCAAAACAAACCGTCTGATTCAATTATCACACGCTCCGATTTGTCATTGATGCCGACAATCCGAAGGGACATCTCATAATCGTGTGTCCTCTGGTACGTGTTGATTATGATTTGTCGGGTCTCGGCTAGGTCTCGCATGGGTATTCCACCTCATCTACAGTGTACGACACAAGCATGTATAAGTCAATACCGATTCTGACACAGATGCGAAATATGTACGTGATAACGGCTATCTTTTGTGGTGACAATCATCAAAAGCTGGCATGACCTTTCCTCAACATGCCAAATCAATGATTGGAGCTTTAACTCAGGCTCGGTGGTGTAGTTATACATCCAAACTACAGTCTTTACAAAGCATTGATGAAGATAATGAGCGTTGGGTGCTGTTCAATCAATGTTTGGATAAGGTCAGCAAATGGCGTGCGACACCCATTGTGTTATGATAAGGTCAGCAAATGGCGTGCGCCACCCGACAGCTATAAGTGGTATACGCTATACTATATTATATAAAAAATAAAAAATAATTGACGCACGGCAACGAGGCCCTGCGCCTGTGTTCACGTTTGTCAAGGTCGTTTTATAAAAATATTTGAAATATTTCAATAATTACTATTGACATCTGAAGTGAGATAGAGTATACTATATTCAGATAGAGGAGGCGATAGCCATGGGTTAGACAATACCAGACGACAGGCGGTGACGGATGCAGGCAAAACATCCAAGGCCGTGCGACACACACCGTTACAGACAACACGCAAACCAAGGCTGTTGGACTGAATTGAAAGGGTTTCCCCGAAACCGGAAATACACCGCATGTGACAGGCGCAAGTAATAGGGTGGGGCAATCGACAAACGAACAGTAACAAATGCTATAAGCATACGTTACAATCCTAGAATACAGGATTTATTCACCTAACAACAGTGAATATGCATAGTTAGAAACACAACACATAATGGCGTGTTGTGTGGATTGCGCCAATAATCACGCAATAAAGAGAGGACTAAAAACGAGTATCGACAACACGTTTGAGATAGCTGTAGCAAGAGCCAATAAAGTAGCATTTGAAAACTTCTCAAGAGCTATAGACAAACTTATTATGAATATGCTTATTGATATAGCTTTTGATAGTGCTGAAAAGCAAGAGCCCGAAGTTATTGATTTAAACGAAGAATTTGAAAAGTCTGGTATAGGAATTGATTGGTAGGTAGGTAGGTTATCACTGTTGCGCAGTCTGCACAACATGCCATAGGCATGTAAAGAGAGGACAAATATGGATAATGTGAGGATATGCAAAGTAAAGCGCAATCCAGCATTGAACGAATATAGGGTAACGGTGTATGTTAATGGGAAGCTGGACGAAAGCGCAACGTACTACACGGATTCCAAAGAAGACGCTATCGGCACAAGACAGGCTATTATTGACCACTACAAAGGTCAACCAAATACTATCGTAACATACTAAAAGAGAGGTACTACAATGCTTAAGAATGTAACGGACTATCAGCAGGACAACATTGTTGTCGGAAAAGTAAAGGTATGGACGGATACCACAGAAACAGATTGCTACAGTAAGTTCAATTTGGGCAACGCTATCCTAGAATTGCGTGAAATGTTCCCTAAAATGACTAACATTCCAACCAATTCATGGACTACCTTTGGCGAACAAGTGTACAGTAATGGCATATCCGTAACGTGCACGGACAACGGATTAATGGCATCGTCACGCTGTCACGCACTCTTTGCTATTCCATCAATACCATGGGAATGCATCAAATCAATCGAGTTTGACACCTATTTGCATCATGAAAAGTTCGTTGGAATCTGGATATACACTACTTGGATGGACGAACCAATCAGACTCGTAATGTAGCACAATAAAGCACGCAACAGTAAACATGCTGTAATCCATGCTCATTACATGGCGTGCTTAGAATTCCATCTGATGGAATAATCACTAACAGAGAGGTACTATTATGACAAGAGAAGAATTCTGTACCATCAGCAGTATGCAGACAATGACTAACAAACGCCACAACACGCACGCCACAACACGGATTAACAGCTTGACAGCGTTGCGTTCGTACAATTCCTTGTGCGTAGTAATTGATAGCAAATTGCGCACGGTAACGCTATTTCCACACTACGACTATTCAAACACTACTAAACGTCATGTGTACAACTTTATGCAGGAATACGGCTTTACTAGTTGGTGTGGACGTACACTAGAGAAAGACAAACTTATCAAATCTGGTACTATTCAGCATACTAATGGACTCGTGTACACTATTGTACTGGATTCAAACCGCTACTATTTATAAAGAGAGGCAAGCAAATGACAAAGAAACAAGTACAGAGTGCGGTCAAATCACTGATTGAACAGAACGTGTTAAAAGAGTTCATCACAAAATATCAGAGTACTGGACTGTATCAACAGTATCATATCATGCAAAATGATAGTGCTACTCTCGTAGTCTATTCCAACATGATAGAGATACGCACGGATAACGCCAGTATTCAAGCAATGTTCCGTCACCTTTGGTCATTGAAGTATCACTACTTGACACCTACTATTGGCACGCTACACGCTGAATATCGCTACACTGGAAAGAATCATGACACGTTCACTATCAGCACTATCAACATCGAACACAAGGCAGGTTTATAATGACACAATCACAATTCAACACTATCCTAAGCAACGCTAAGGCATTGCGTGCACGCTATCCGTACATGCACGTGCAACACACGACACCGTCACACGAATACAATGGAAAGACGGTGTACGACAATGTAATCACTATCACCATGTATGACACTGTGCTGTGCACCGTAACGTGGTCGTCACATGGCAACAACGCAATCACTATCACCAATGGCGGGTGGTGCTCGCCAACCACTATCAAGCGATTGAATGACATCGTTGACGTGCTTGAACCTATCCACCAGATGGAACGATTCACACGTAGCAACAACATTCTCTATCATGGCACGACACCACTAGTTTGTGACCTACCAACAAACTATCACAGCGGTTTAGGATTCGGATATGGCGCACTCTCACAATGCCTTGGAAAGGACTACTCTTTTGAAATGGAGGTTGATTGGAATGAGTAATGACAGCACACTACACACGATTGCAGAGCACTTTCTTGTAAACGAAGCCGAGTACAAACACGGCAAGGTGTACAAACGATTCCCATACGTTGTAAGCGATGGCGAACCCAAGGGGTTCACCTATACACGCCACACGTTTACCGACACACGCCATGTGTCAATCAAAGTCAAAAGACGTGACGGAACGGTTGACAATTATCAAGCCGACAAGTACAGTGTGCTCATTGACGACTCATTGCTCATAGTGCATATCATCGGGAGACTATCACTTAACGTGATGATGGACTATGACAGGTGTCAAGTGTCGCTCACCACCCGACAATTAATACTAGGTGATGGAACTGTTTCTGTGACAATATCCTAGTAGTAATGGCGTGTGGCACACAGTGCACGCCACCAGACAACTATCAAATGGCGTGTGATGCACGACACACAGCCTACTAAGCATGACAAACATCATGTGATGCAGGATACACAATGCACAACGCACGCCACGTTCATTTCTATAAGGGAGGGGTTTGGCTATTTTTCTTTAATACAAGCATATAGAAAGTGAAGTTAAACTGCACAAATATTCAAGCGTTTGGTATTGTAAAGAAACTAGTAGAGTGGTACTTGAGAACACGGTATTTAAATGAAATGTACAACTGTTCGATGGGAATAAAGTTGACGAGGTAAATGTATATGGCGACAAGAGATACACGCCGTGTGACAAGTGCACCAAATGTGACATGGGGGGTCATTTTTCAAGTCTTATAAGTAAAGCGTACCTAAATTTTGAACCCCTGTCACAGTTGTCACATCTGTCACACGCTCGCAACTCATTGCACTATATAGACTTACGAGACCAAAAGTGTGACACGGTGTGACTTTTGTGTCCTTTCAGTATATCACCAATTAGTTAACACATGCCAAGTTAAAATCAATGATTTAAATCTATATATTGACTACATTTACATCAATGATTGGATAAGGTCTTTTCAAGCTTTTCCGAGCCCTATATAGGGAGTGTCACGTTCAAAATGCCAGCCTATTTTGACAACGTGGCGTGCGGTGTGCATCGTTCACTCATCGTGAATAGAAAAAAGAATCTTATTGCACACAAATCAGAATTTACACTACTGTGTGGCGTGCACCACACATCCTGCAACGCACATCCTGCACACTATGCAGTGCATCACGTTCCAAGCATTGCATGCACCAGTTAGATAATTGTACAGCACGTTCCGATGGTTGTCTATTCCTGACACATTCCAGCATTCTGTCAAGAATAGACGTACAGCATCTGCACCCTGTGTCCAGCATATAAAATAATTGAAATTCAGTATTGACAATATGGTACATAGGTGCTAGTATATAATTGTAATCAGAGAAAAAAGTGGTCGTTGACCGCTTCAAAGAATATGGTATTGAACAAGGAAGAAAAACAAATGGCAGAAGTAGAATTGACACTGACTGAAAAAGAGGCTTTGGCTCAGGCGAAGAAAGAAGAGAGAGCGATTGAATGGGCTCGTATGAAGAGCAACATACGTGCAAACTGGACTTCGGTGAAATCTCTGATTGTCAACTCGTTTGACGAGCAGTTAATCAAGGATTTCGAGAAGATGATTGGTGAAGAGCGCGTGGCGCACGAGAGGGCACCCAAGGCTCAGCGTGTGACGTTGAGACAGCAGTTCCTTGCCATGTTCAGTGGTGTCGGGTCTGTGGTCAAGGGCATGGACGTGTACCTTGAGTACGGAATCGGAAAAGACCGCATCGGTCTGTTGGTCACTGAGTGCATCAAAAAGGCGAAGCCTGAAGAGAGGGCTTGGATTGTGGCGGTGCCCAATGCAGACAAGCCTCACTTGACCGATTACCAGTTGGTTGCGACTGGTGCGAATGCACCCGAAGGCTGGACTGGATATTTGCCAAAAGAGACCGATACACCCGATGAAGGTGGCGAGGTTGCGGTGGAAGTCGAGGAAGACGGAAAGTATTGATTGAGCACGGTGGTCTAAGAGCCACACATAAGAGGGCGCATTTCTACTGGTGAGGTGCGCCTCTCTTATCGCTTGCACACGATTCATATGGTGCTAGTCTTGTCAACACAGGCTATTTGCAGTGTATGGATTGCGTGGAATCGGTTTCGATGAGATTGATAATTGTCGTGCATTTTGATGGTGCACGGCGAAGTTCGTAGGAGGACATGGGCATGAAATACGTACGGAAGACTGTGGACAGGTATGACGTGATGTTGGATTATGGTGCTGGATTTGAATGTGTGTGCACTGAGGAGACGATGAAAGAGGCAAGAGCACGGCGTGGGGAGTACGCTGAGAATGATTGGGACTACAAAGCCATGAAGATTGTGAAGCGTAGGGTGAAGAAATAGTAAGTACGAGTTTGATAATTGTACACACAAAAAAAAAAAGGAGAAAAAGCATGGCAACTAAAATGCGCTTCACTGTTGAGCAGTACGCAAAGGATTCACACGCCAGACTTAGAAAGGAAGAAAATGAGCTGGTGAAGGAATTGCGTGAGCATGACACATGGCAACGTGACTGTGACAAGAAAATCGTGAAATTTGGAATAGTTCCTGATTTTGGAGTAGTGAGAGTGAAGAATAAAAGTGGTGAAGTTTGTGAATACCATGTACATAGCGACTACTGTATACCGTATGCCCCTAAGAAAAGAGCACCGAAAAGGAGCCCAAATGAAAATACATGATTTTGGTGTCTTTGTATTGATACTGTGCATGTTCATTGTCGTGGTGATGGCACTTGGTGTAGTTGTAGCATATGTGTTACCCGATGCAATAGAAGTGATCACGAACATAGTATCATGCAACGTACAATCTTCCTCGGAGTATTCCGGTGGATATGTCGCAAGCGCATGTCTTTGGTACATGTAGCCAACTGTTTCAAAACCAATAATAACCACATGCCAGTGGAACATGATTAGGCCACATCATCAATTAAATTGAATGCACTAAATTGTAGTAATGTACAAGCGTGGTGAACGGCGCTGAATTGGAGTCATACGTTGTATACTCCGATTGTAGGTTCAAAGCCTACCGTTTGTAATTGTATCACGTATCAAATAAGGAGCATACTATGAAGAGAAAGTTTCACAAGGTCGGAGAAGTGTTCACATACTATAACAAATTTGAGAAAAAGAGCGTGAGATTGTTGGTGGCTGATAGCTGTGACAGACCTGCAAAGTTTAAGAACGGAATACAATCATGCAACCTATGCTATTTCATGAGTAGCATTGTTGATTGTAATACGGATATAGCGCCAAGTATCCACGAATCATGCAGTCACCGAAACAGACCAGATAAAGATGAAGTCATGTTCATAGAAGTCTTGGAGTGCGCCGTGCGCTATGACTTGGATGGAAAAGTAATCTTAGTGTTCCGTGAAGGCGATGAGTACACGCTATGGGACGGAGCGCACGAGGTGTGCAGTAAGTCATACTATCAGGACTGCACGAAGCCTGTAGGTGATGGCCTGTACGAGTTCTCAGACCAAGATGTGGAGCGTGTGATGAAGATGTATGAGGATGCATATCACTGCAACCTGCACGCTGTGAAGAGACTGCTGAAGCGCAAGGTGGAATCCAAATGAAGAGACTTAGTGCAGATGAGTTTACAATGCGAAAGAAGATAAATTCAATGGATAAGGCTCACCGTAAAAATGATAAAGTAGGGAAGTGCACGTACATAAACTTTCGTGAGCCTGAAACTGATTTAGACTATGCAAGCGTAGCAATCTTGATGTCTGTGCTGAGCTTAAAACATAAAAAGGGAGCATTCAAATGAAAGATGCGCTACGAACAAGAAAGCAGATGCATGCAACGGTGGTGTACCAGTTGCATAAGTTTGATGATTGGAAGAAATTGTCATACGGCGTTCGGCGTGCATTCATCGCAAACATCATGGATGCATGTGACGTGGAGCTTGCACTGAGAGTCAAGAAGATTGTGGAGTGTCACAAGAGCCGATTGGACATGTACCTGTTGTTGCATGCATTCTTATGGACAACAAGCAACGAGGGCTGTGCATATTGGAGAAACGTGTTCAATGAGATTGCAGTGCATGGCAATGGTGTCATGCTGTGAAGAGATAGTTCATAGTGGACGTGGTGTAACTGGCAACATACTGGCCAGCGGAGAGTGCTGTTACACTCGGAAGCAACAGAGATGTAGGTTCAAGTCCTACCGTCCACATAAAGTCTGCTCGTATGAGTGACTTATCACATCGATTATCCGTGGTCTCATGGTTCGGGGTGTGGTGCATCGTACAGGGTGTGCCACACCAATTATGACACAAGGAGGACAAATGATTACTAAATTTGAAGAAGGAAAATGGTATAGGTATCAAGGCGTGATTCAGCCAAATTGGAATCATAAAAGCATGACGTTCATGATGGATGGCAAGCCACATAAATGCACAAAGACAACGCTTAACTTCAGTATGCATTGTGCTGTGTTTGAAGATGACCCTCAGCAATATGATTGGAATTGGGGAAATCTTGACGACTTTTATGAAGTCGATTCAGCATGCTTGTTCAAGCGTGGTGACAGGGTGCTGGTGCGTGACCATGATTATGACAAATGGGTTGAGCGTACATTTCTGGAATATCAGGAAGATGGAGTCTCCTGTGTCGGCAACCTTGCTGAGGAAAATTTCAACAAGGGTGAACGTGTCAGTGGAATTTGGTGGAAATACGTGAAGCCACTGACCGATGCAATTGCTACATCAAAGTGTCCTTTCAATCGTGGTGAACGGATTTTGGTATGGGATGCCAATGGCAACAATAAGAAAGAGCGTGTATTCATGGGCTATATTGAAGGTGCAAGAGCACCATATGTCTGTGTTGCAGGCAATTTTGAGAAAGAGTATTTTAACGGAAAGCCTTTTGAATTAGTAGACTATGTGAACGCAGAGCCTATGCCACCACGTGAAACAGTAACACTGCACGTTGAATGTGGCACTCTCGGTGCGCGTCTTGTGACGTCTGACAATAAGATTGTGAATTATGGGAATGGAACAATATGCGTCCCGCACAATCAGGATGGCAGTGCTCTGTTTGATCATGTAACTCTGGATTTACCTGTCGAGATTGTTCCATTGAATAAGGAAACACGCAATGCCTAACATACAGCTTGCAGACGGAACGTGGCTCGGAAGACCTTCCAATGAATGCTATCCGTTCGCAAGGTTCAGGGACAAATCAACAGGTGAGCTTATAAATGGCAGGTGCATCCTACAGGAACGCGAAGGTGGATATCTTGATTTGATTGGATACCTGAAGATTGGCAGGACGTTCAAGGAATGCAAGCAGTACATGTGCTGTGAAGTTGAAGAATACAGGGAGGGCAAAGTGAAAATCAACGTGATTGACGAGGACACAGGAGTGCACGACATGGATAAATTGTATGCGCACCAGCAGTTTGCACCTGACGAGTTTGTGAGATACGCTGGAACGGTTTGGCGTGTGGCGTGCATCAATGGTGGATATGCACACATTGTTCATGATAGGGTGAGCAAGCGTGTGCACTTGAGTTTGTTGGAGAAGATTGGATGCGAGGTCAATGACGACCCGTATCCTCACGAATAGGAGATTTGTATGGGAATAGATATTTATGTGCACACCGAGTTATTCATGAACGGAAGATGGGAACATGGCACAAATTACTTTGATACTGAGCGTTGGGGACTTTTCTATGACCAACTGCAACTTCTGTCAAAAACAAAGCCTGTTGACTTGAATCCAGCGACACAGTATGCTTTGGAAGAAGATGAAGGCAAGGATATTGGGTGCATTGGTCGTGAAGAGTGTGAGCAACTTCGTGTGTGGCTTGTGGAGCGCAAGAGGATTGCTGAAAAACTCGTCAAGAGCACGATGTTCAGACCTCTGTACAGCAGATTTGTGCAGGATGTATTGCACAAGGACATATTCAATCTTCCGCGTACAATAGAAGATTGTCGTATAGTATTCTGGTTTACATGGTAAGGAGACCAACATGAAAATCGACAAGAGCAAGGTGATTTGGGATGCGACTTCACAGGAAGTTAGGAGTTTGATTGGAAAGAGTGTGATTGGATTCATCAAGTATGATGGAAGTGATGCAAAAGTAGGAATATTAGACGGAATAGACCCTCACAAAAACGTGCTCTATCACTTTCTGGTCATGAATGGCATGACAAAGAGGCGTGTGCGATTCATCGCACCATACGTGGAGACACAGCTTGAGCTCAAGGAAGCGACACCGCATTGTGATGTGCAGAATGATAGCACATGGACTCCGAAGTTTGGTGAGCTCATACTTGTTCATTACATGACAAAAACGTTTATACGTGTGTTCATCAGGAAAGAGTCCGGTGGAGTTGTGATTGTAAAACCGGAGAGCATGAAGGACTTCATGGATGGAAAGCCAGCTTATGGTGTCATGGTATGGTATGGTATTAAGATAGAGCCTATCAATGGAACTATTATCGCACCAGCACAAACAAAGACAAAACAGCGTGTGCCATTTGACTATGAGACCTTCAAGCCACACCGTGAGAGGTGGATACATAGAACAAATAGTGTGTCGTACAAAATAATATCTCTTCACAAGATTTGTGTGGAGATAGTAAGCTTGACCTACACTGGTGATAAGTGTATTTCATGGAAAGAGCTCGCTGACAATTGGTTCTTTGACGATGATGATTCGCCTGTGAGCAGGGAGGCATGAGGATGGATTGGCAGATAGACGTAGCGATTGAAATGGAAATTATCACACAAGAGCAAGCTACTGAAGAAATGCAGAGCAAGCTTGAGAAGTTTGAGAAAGCTTGTGTTGATAATGAGAAGTATGCAAACGAGTCAAAGACTGACTGCTATCCTAAGACAATGCTTGAAAGTGAGCATAAGGATGCCATGAGGCGTACTGAAGAATACGCAAAGAATACTGAGAGGTCATTGCAAGAAGAGATAAAGCAACTCAAGTGGATTATCGAGCGCAGGGAAAACTTCATTGAGAGGCTTCAAAGAGAGATAGAGGCACTGAAATGCCAGTAGCAAGCTGTATTGAATGTGGAAGCGACTTCTACTATGATGAAGAGGACACGTTTGAACGTTGGAGTGACCACGCCTTGTGTGTCACGTGTCCATACTGCATGAGCACGGTAAGGGTGGAGGAATACAAATGAAGATTATATGTGTCTCTAAGTATATACGCTTTAGAAGGTACAGGAGATTGAGCTCACGTTTTGTGAACACTGTCGTTGAGCTCTTAGCTATGGGAATAGCAAAGGAAGCTCTACTTGACTCAATTGAAAAACTTGATAAAGAGCTTAAATCAGTGGCGAAGGAGCGTGAAGATGAAAGGGAAGATTGATAGATATGGATTCTTGTACGTTGTACACGGAAATCAACCAAAAGACCAGCAGTGTCCTTACTCTGTGGACAGTACACAGATTGATGGTAACAACACAAACACAACAACTATCTTTCACCGTCAGTGTGGTGATTGGTGTCCATTGTTCGGAGAGCCGACAGCAGAAGAGGATTACGATTTTGATACAGGCACATACAAAGAGACAGGAAGAACTGATTTGTCACTGTGCAAAAAGCATTTGACTTTTGATACGTTTGTGGACGAGCGTCCAAAGGAGCAATCATGACAGAACAAGTGTATGTTCACAATTGCAAGCATGAGATTGATGACGAAACAAAGAGGTTTGTCGAGGGCAAAGGGTTCGTGGGCATTTGTAAGCTGTGCGGAGTCGCGGTGATTCAATCACGGATTGGCCATGTGCAACCAAGAATAAAGCCGAAGATGAGCAAGAAGGAGCGCATAGCTCAGAGGAGAAAGCATGAAACAGTGTACGTTTAAAGAGCTTTGTGATGGTGCACGTACATTGCAAGACTTTATAAAAAAGAGTGGTGAGGCTGCACGTGACATGTCACACGATATGTCTGCCTTGAAGAAGGAACTTGAAGGTGATTGGAGTCATGGAAGCACTGGTATGTTTGAGAACACTGTAACAGCAGAGCAAGAGATGCATGTGCTAGGCATTCTAAGCAAGTACAACGGAACGATGGCATACAACAAGCTACATGAGTGTTGGATAGGTTCAAAGGAGTGCTGGCTAGGCTCACATGGTGAGTACGTTGGTTTACCAAGCTTGGCACAATGGTTCATAGTGCATTCACGTCTAGGCAGTGCCTCAAGATATGCCAAGGAGATTGGTGAGTTTGAGAGGTGGAGGATGCTGAAGGAGAACGTGTTCACTGGTGTGTCCAACGCATGCGCTCCAATAGAGCCAGTCACCTATCATGAGATGTTGGAAAGAATAGGCAAGCTACCGTTCCGTGACAAATTCAATCTGGAAGCGCAGACACAGCGAGTCAAACAATTCTCATTATATGGCTTCCTTTTGAACAAAAGGACTGGTGAATGCACTAGACTGTACAACGGGACACTCAGTGAACCACATGTTCTTACAGGTTGGTTTGGCACTGGACTGAAGCCGTCTTTTGATGGCATAAAGCAAACTATACTGGATGCACAAAACGTGCAAAGGCAGGATGAAGGAATGAACAAGAATGCTCAGATGATACGGAGGGACGAGGTGACTGACAAGAGACGTTCAAAGAGAACGGTGGGTGACGTGAATAGCTTGGAGCTTGAACTTAATGCATTACGGAATGAGAATCATGAGCAAGCACAGGAGATGAACAAGATGCGTGAGGCCTTCAGCGAAAAAGAAAAAGCTCTATGTGTGGAGCTCAGAGCGAAGGACAGGAACGTGCCGAGATTGTACAAAATCTGGCAGAAATATCTGTCATTTATGAAAGGACTTCAGCTTGAACTGACCTGCGTTGCAGAGCTTGATTCATTGAAAAACATGGCCGATGCATTGGAAGACATGATATGCATTGCAGACAATGGGAATGGCGAGGCAACACCAGCTTTCATGCGCAATATGCCATTCATGCGCAATACGTTCTTTGGGCGTGATTTTGATGCTATCAGCGAGCTCCTGAAGAAATACAGGGCTCGGATTGTGGAGCTTGAGGCTGAAGAAAAGGCACAGAAGCAACGTGAGCTCGATGCGCTGTGCAATTGGGATAGTGGGAGCTTTGAGGAGTTCGCATCCACATGCAACAAAGTCCTTGAGCTGGCAAAACGCAGTAGTGCTGGAATGGAAAAGCTCATGCCATACTATGACAAGAAGGTCTCGGTGAAAGGAACGGTCGCTGATATCATGCGTGGCGTTTGAGTCCTCACGCACGTTGTATCTATGTTTGCCCTCTCATGCGTTGCATGGGTCATTATACACGGTGCACGTCATTCGTTGAGTGCCGTGCACCACTTAAGGAGAATCGTATGGCTATAGTGCCAGTGAAAGAATTTGAAGGCTCGTGCTTCAAGGCGAGCTTGGAGACATCCGTGAACGTGCAGAGAGTGAAGGTCAAGCTCGACCTCCGCATGATGAAGAAGTTGTACGGTGATGCATCGAGCATCGAGATATTCATACCGATGCAGACATTGTATCAGCTCAAGATTGAGAACACGCTCGTCACGGACTCAGACCCTGAGTTTGATGATGTGAATACCGAGGGTGACGACACAGAGGTCGTGGAAGAGAACGTCACGCCATTCCCGACACCAGAAAAAGGAGCATAGGATGAACAAAGAGTGTGAAGAGAAGTTGAGCACAATGAGAGCACAGATGGAAAAGGCTTCAGCCTTTGCAGAAAAGCATCCCATGTTTGCGAAGCAGATTCTAGAAAGCTTGATAACTGGTGAAGAGGATTGGGTGACTGTTGCAAAGTACTACAAGACCGTCAGGACTTACAACGGCGTGTGCAGGGGTCACTTTGCATCAGGCTCAAGAAGGTATGTGATTAATTATTCTAAGGAGCATGATGCATATCTATGGACTGTGTACATAAACACACTTACTGAGTATGATTCACACAGGAAGTATGGTCTGAATGAGATACATCAAAAAGTACCTGTATTCTTCTATGACAATCTAAACAGCACGTTCTACTGCACTGATGAGCAGATATATGGTCTGTTGGAAGCTCTGAGTGCATGGAAGATTGAGGCAATGAAGCACGTGAACATAGATGATGCGGAAAAGGACGTGCAGGAGGCAGAGGAAAATCTGCGTAAAGCTAACGAGAAATTGGCTATCTTGAAGGAAAAACAGCATGAGTGAAGTAAAAACGAGCAGTGAAGGATTCAAGGAGACAAAAGGGAAGACACGGTGGACGTTGCTTCCAATGGATGCTTTGGAAGAGGTCGTGAAGGTGCTTGAGTATGGTGCGAAGACCAAGTACGCCATGGACAATTGGAAGAAAGTGTCGCACTTCGGTGCATATGCAGATGCAATCATGCGCCATTGGGTGAAGTATTTCGTGGAAGAGGAAGAGCTCGACCCTGAATCCGGCCTGTCACACTTGGCGCACCTCATGTGCGATGCATTGTTTGTCGAATGGCACAGGAAGAAACGTGGCACGCAGACGTTCATTGAGTATGTGCAGGGGCTCAAGACGTATCCTGACTATGTGGTCGAGGTTGACAAGGCACGCTTTGAAAAGAACGGTGGAGTGCTGGAACTTCGTGAGTGGGCACCAAAATATGGTGAGATTATAGAGGTCAAGGAAGACGATGAGGACACATGGCATCAAAGAATTTTTGAAGGTCTATGCCCTGACAACAGCGGCTTCATATGCGTTGACGATTTTCACAAAGTAAAGTTTATCGAGCGAAAACCGTACACTGTGACAATTTGGACAAACGCACGCAGATACAAAGGAGAGATTGTGGTATGCAAGTATTAAAAGGACAAGCAGTCGAAGTAAGGCACAGAAGAAAGGGGAATTTTACTGCTGTGGCTATGGACGATTTTGACACTGATGTGGATGAATTTTATCCTCTTGCGCTCACTACAAAAATAGTAGAAGGGCTTAAGTCTTTCTGGCGTGCAGATGAAGAGATTCCATGTCGAAACTCATTGTGCACTATATCAATTCTGGAGGAAATCAATGGACAAGAAAGATAGTCACGGCTATGGACACGTGAAGCTCTCATACATATCGAACATCGCTGAAGAAGACATTAGCAAAATTGCAGGTGTGTCACGTGACAGTGCAACAGGCCCTGACGTGAAGAAGCTCCTGTCATGGGGACACCTGTCACCATTGGAGTTTGGAAGCATCACGTTTGAGCTCCATTGCCCAATCACGGTAGCACGGCAGTTGATGAGACACCGCACGGCACATTACAACGAGAGGTCATTGCGCCATACTGATGCACCACCTGATGCATATGTGTCCTTGAAGTGCAGGAAGAATCCTGAGATATCAAGTCGGATTGACAAATTGAAATCTGAATCGCTTGCGCTGTACAATGATATGGTTGAAGCTGGTGCCGCACGTGAAGATGCACGCAACGTCTTGTTGCTCGGCACAATGACCACGGTGTACATCCAGTATGACCTACGCAATTTCATCGGCATGTGCAAGCAACGTGTCAGTCCTCATGCACAGAGTGAGACGAGATGGTTTGCGGCTTCCATGCTGAGATTGATAAAGCCGTATTTTCCAAATGTGTATGACTACATCGTGAAGGAGGCCGATTATGCCGAAGAGACAAAAGCTTGAAGGACTGAAGAAGCAGTTCGCAAACGGATATTGGGAGATACGGTGCGTGGATTGCAACGAAGTGCTCGGTGTGTATCCAGCAGGTGCAAGCGATTCGTGGCTACACAACTGGATGTGCAAGCTGGATAAGGCACATCACTGTGAAGTCCGTCATTTGAAACTGTGCGCATCAGACAAGCCAGCCGAGGAAAAGATGGACTTGTACAGAAAGCGTGACGAGAGGAGAAGCTCATGAGATTCTTGACGGTTGAAGAGAAGGAAGAGCTTATTGAGAAAACGGCACAACATATATACGTATGCCCACAGTGTGGTGGCGTGTTCAGCGATTTTGAGGGTGCTGTGAACTGCTGTCGCTTCGATTGCGTTGAGCAGATTGATGAGGACAAGGCGGCGCACAAGGCAGAACCATATGATTAGGAGCATGCAATGAACAACAAGAAAAAGATGGACATATACAAGCATGGCACTTATGTGACGTCACTGTACGGTTCTGAAGCTGTCGCTGAGTATACAGGGCTTCATGAGGTCACAGTGAACAAGCTGTATGCCAATGGGCGCATGTCACGTAGCGGTTACTCGTTTGACAGACCATGTGAAGAGCATGAGCACTATGACCAGAGCAAGGTGTTGCATCTGGCGACACAGGCACATGGCATGGAACTGAAGCAGTTCTGGTTCGGCAATCATCTTGAGACGATTGCAGTTCACGTGGATGCTCAGAACATTGACAGACTCAAGCGACTGACAGGGTTCAGCACGAGAAGGGAACGGCCTTTTGTGGACAACCACGGTGAATCGTGGCGTTACGCATATCCATACGAGGCCGAGCATGACGAAGAATGAGATACCGTTGTGGGTGAAGGTTGTGTTGGGGATACTGTTCTTTCCTGTTGCATTTGTAGTGCTGTTCATCTATGCAGTGCACATGCTCACGAAAGGACTCCCCGACACACAGAGGGGCAAGGGCGGAAATTCGAATGACCACGGTGGACATGGTGGGTGGTGAACGCCACAATACAGAGCTCGCTCCTGTACATAGGGGTGATGTCACGAGTCAAAACTAGCATATGTTTTGATAAAAGTACTTGACTTTAGTTGAGACATATGCTATTATATTAAGCATACCAGTTACATTTAATGTAAGGAGATATAGAAATGAAGAAAGTTCACGGAATACCAGTTGCAGAACTTGAAGGTATAGATTGCGTGACAATCGAGGGCTTTGCAAACCTGATAGGTCGTAGTGTATCTACGGTACGCAGGTTGCTGACCTATGGAAACTCGTTGAGAAAACTGAAGGCTGTGTATGCTTTCGATAAGCCTTTCATTCCATTATCGGAGCTCCACGAGTATCCGTTCAGGATGCAGGGTCGTGATGATGATGCAGTGTTCCATTTCGAGTTTCAGGACGATGAGCTGATTGTGTGCACATCTGTCGGATTCTGTGGAACGAGGGTCGTTCTGCATTGCGGTCACGAGTGTTTGTCATGCATTCATTACAAGACTGTGAAGGAAGCAATGGAAGAAAATGATATTTAAAACACAGCCCTACAAGCATCAACAGGAAGCCTTTGACAAATTCAAAGACATGGACGCATTTGCGCTTTTCTTTGACATGGGAACAGGAAAGAGCAAGACCGCCATTGACATAGCCGTTCATAAATATTTGAAGGGAGAGATAGATGCAGTCATGGTGATAGCTCCAAACAACATACACACGCAGTGGATTGATGAGCAGTTCCCATTGCACTGTGGCGTGCCGTACAAAGCGGTCAAATATAAGGCTTCACACCTGCATAGACGTTACTACGAAAACTCTCTGAGATTCTTCCTATCAAATAAGATTGAATTTCTGAAAGTGTTCGCAATCAATGTCGAAGCGTTCCAGACCAAGACACACATTCCGTATGTCGCTTCATTTGTGAAGACAAACCGTGTCATGATTATACTGGATGAATCAACACGTATCAAGAATCCAAACGCCGTGCGCTCCAAGAATATACACCTGCTACAGAAGTACGGATGCAGATGCATACTCACTGGAACACCTGTCACGAAATCGCCGTTCAATCTGTGGTCACAGTTTGAGTTCTTGAAAAAGAATTACTTTGACTGCAATTACTTTGTGTTTGAGCACAGGTTCGGAATCATGATGCGCTCTGCCAATCCGATAACAGGCAAGCCGTACAACACTCTCATTGATGAGAAGACGTTCGCAATCGTCAAACATCACATAGCGATGGACAAGAAGGACATAGCTTTACGAGGTTACGAGCCTGTTCTTACGGCGGTTGACTATGAGCGCATAGGTGCGATGCACGGCGTTTCGGAGTCAAACGTGAAGTACATCGATACTCATGACACCTTTCAGAAGTTCAAGAATCTTGAACAGCTCAAGAAATTGATTGAACCTCTCACGATGGTTGCACTGAAGACGGATTGTCTTGATTTGCCTCCAAAGGTGTACGAGACCGTGTTTGTTGACATGCCAGATGAACAGCAGACTGTGTACAAGAATCTGAAAGAGAAGCTGTACGCCGAGTATCGTGGGCAGGAGCTTACTGTCACGAACAAGATGTCGCTCACACTACGGCTCATGCAGGTATGTGGTGGATTCTTTCCTTATGATGTCGAGGCCAAGGAAGAACGTGTGGCTGTTCCAATATCTGACAAGAATGCAAAGATAAACGCATTGCTTGAGGACTTGGAAGAGGTCAACTTCGAGACGACAAAGGTCATCGTGTGGTGTGCGTTTGTTGCCGAGCTTCAAGCGGTGCACAAGGCATTGTCAAAGACATACAACTGTGCTCTATACTATGGTGGTGTGGACTCTGAGAAGCGTGCGGAGATTGCGAATGACTTCAAGGCTGGCAAGTACGACATCTTTATAGGTAACACCGCAACAGGTGGCTTTGGGCTCAACTTCCAGCACGCAACGTTGCAATACTTTTACAGCAACACGTATAAGGTCGAGGACAGGCTTCAGGCTGAGGACAGGTCGCACCGCAATGGAATGATTGGAACGTGTGTATACAAAGACATTGTGTACAAGCATACCATGGATGAGAAAGTACATGAGAATATCGGTACTGGACGTGACATGAATGATTATTTCAAAGACATGTCAGTTGAAGACATGCTGAAGGATACGGAAGAGGCAGATTATTAAGGAGTGTGTGGATGAATGAACGACCATCGTTTCTCAAAAATGAAGAGCTAGTCGAAGCTGTCAGTGGAGACTCTCTCTCGGTGCTCAATCAACTCGTGCAGAGACAGTTGGAGTTGCAGGAGACCGTCAGTTATTTGGAACAGCAGTTGAAGGTGGCTGAAGAGTCATTGAAGCGTGTCTCTATGGAAGAGATACCGAATCTGCTGAAGTCAAAAGGTTTGTCACGTATTAAGCTCTCAAATGGCAAGGTTGTGGAGATTAAGGACGATGCAAATGTAACAATCAAAGACCGTGAGGCGTTCTTCAAATGGCTTGCCGAACGTAAAGAGGACGACATCATTAAGACGATGTTCGCCGTTGACCGTGTTCCATCGGATTTGTTGAAACAGATATTTGAGTTCTTTGACTCACATGATGTTCCATACAGTGCCGATAGGAACGTGCACCCTCAAACGTTGAAGAAGTTCTTCAAGACATTATGTGGTCTTGATGTCGAAGGGGAAGAAAGGGAAGTTGGATACATAACAGGCAAATATGTTCCAGTTTCATCGCTACCAGATTGGTGCAGTGTGTTCTTACTTAGTAAGACGAAGATTAAATAGGAGATACGAAGATGGCAGAGACAAAAGCAACGACAGACATTGAATTGAAGAAGACGAGCGCACCAGCATTCCTGAACGCACAGGACTCTTCTCAGGGCTTTGAAGACCTGAATGTGAACACCATGGCAATTCCGTTCATCAAAGTGCTCAATGCACAGAGCCCTGAGCTCAGCAGAAAGAGAAATGAATTTATCGATGGTGCAACCATCGGTGACTTGGTGAACACAATCACACACAAGAACTATGGCAAGATTGTTGACTTCACAGTCGTGAAGTTTGAGCACATCTTTGTCGAGTGGAAGCCAAACCGTGGCGGATTCGTTGGATATCACACACCAGTGCAAGCCGAGCAGAAGGCTGTGGACAAGACCGTGTTTGGCAAATGGGTCACACGTGAAGGCAACCTGCTCCAAGACACATACATGTTCTATTGGGTCATGCAGGGGCATGAGGCTGATGGTGTTGTTGTGTTCTCGGCAGACTCCGCAGACATCAAGAACGCAAAGAAGCTCAACTCCATGATGCTGTCCAACAGGTTCGCAGATGGGACTCGTGCCCTTCCGTACCACCAAGTGTACACCGCTGAGAGCGTGGAGGTAGACAACGGTGAACAGACATGGTGGCAGTTGACATACAGCTTCAAAGGCTACGTGGACGAGAAACTGTACCTCGAAGCGGTCGAACAGCGCAAGCTCCTTGAGCAGAAGAGCGTGGACTACAGCCTCATTGAAGGTGGCACAGGCACGGCGCAGAAGACCGTCACAGCAGAGCACTCTTACTAGAATCACATGTACTATGCCCATCATACAATTGGTGGGCATAGTCTGTCTTCACACATCACATCATTCATAGGAGAGTATCATGTCATTACTTATTGCACCGACATTATTGGATAGCTACGACTGGCTCATGAAGTGTCCTCCAAGTTGGAGAGAGAAAGCACTCAACGACATCACAGGAACGTTGAGCAGACAGCCGTGGAAGCCGACTCCTGCCATGGAAGCAGGGACAGCTTTTGAACAGCACGTGTATGAAGATGTGTTCAAGGACTTGAGCACGCTTACATATTCCGACAATTACATGAAAGTCCTCAGACGCTTGCAGGGATTCTTCTTTCAGCAGAAGGTCAGCTTCACCATCATAGTCGATAAAATTGAGTACTACATCGGTGGTGTCATTGACTGTCTTAAGAAGACAGAGCCAAAAGAGATTGTAGATATCAAGACAACAGCCAACTTCAAAGGTGACAGCCAGTATCTCACAAAATGGCAACACCGTGTATATCCACTTGCGACACTGATTCCAGATTTCACATATCTAATATGCGAATGGCTTGACGAAGAATGCAACAAATTGAAGGATGTCCATGAGGTTCATTTTCATGTGGACAGCTTTGACACCGTACGTGATGAGCTTTCAACACAAATTAGAAAGTTCATATCTTTTATAGAGTCCGACAAGACTCTGTGCGACTTCTATTACACGACATACAATAAGTACAACAAATCAAAGAAGGTGTGACACCATGGGCGTATCAGCATATCAAATATCTGAGTTCGCTTCATTCTTCAAAGGTTCTGAAACAGGGTACGGACAACATACGTACAACTTTCAGGATGGCGCGAAGGAGAAAGGCGATAATAGAACGGTAAAAGATAAGCTCGTCACACAGGAATTGTACCAAGCTCACCTTGATGGAAAGTTGGGCTTGGGAGTTGTGCCTGTAAATAAAGAAGGCGAGTGCAGATTCACGGTTATTGACATTGACATTTATGACACAAGTCTTGACATATTCATACAAGCTATAGAACGCAATAACTTTCCTCTCGTACCTTTCAAGTCCAAATCAGGTGGATTGCATATCTACATGTTCCTGAAAGAGTGGACACAGGCGAAGGATGCGATAGAGGCAACACGCAAGATGGCTTCAGTCCTCATGATGGATGTGTTTGTTAAGAAACAGCGCAACGTTCTTATTGAGATATTTCCGAAGCAAGCACGTGTGCAAGCTGGAAGCGTTGGCAACTGGATAAATCTTCCGTACTACAATGCGGAGAACACACGGCAAGCGGCGATTATCGAAGGACACTCGGCTACACTTGAGGAAGCATTGCTGTACATCAAGAGCAAGGTGAAGACAATTGAGGAAGTACTGTCTTTCATCAATCAACTGCCGTACAGTGATGCTCCACCATGCTTGCAGACAATCTGGCTGTTGAACGCCGTTGGTGAGAACGAAGGTCGAAACAACTATCTGTTCTCATTCGGTGCTTACTTGAAGAAGAAGAACGAGGCGTTCTTTGAGCAGTACCTATATGAAGTGAACAACTCGATGAAAGCTCCTGTAACAAACAACGAGCTAGAATTGACCGTCATAAACTCATTGAGAAAGAAAGACTACAACTACAGATGCAAGGAGTTTCCATGTGTTGAGTACTGCAACAAAACAGAATGCAAGATGCGAGAGTTTGGTGTAGGAAAGACAGACGGATACTTCTCAAACCTAGAGTATGGACAACTCACACAATACAAGCAAGACGTGCCGTACTATGAGTGGCTCGTCCGTGCACAGGGTGACACTGAATGGAAATGCCTACGGTTCAAGAATGAGATGGAGATAATACATCAGGATACTTTTCAGCAGTTGTGTTTCCGTGAGCTGTACGTCTTACCTCCGAAGCTCAAGGTCGAGTCGTGGGCGAAGTTGGTGCGTGACGCTCTTGTTGACATAAAGATTATTGCAATCGAGATGACGTTCGATACGTCACCAATATCCATCTTGAAGTCTTTGATATGTGATTTCATCACTGGACGTGCGCCAGCAGTCACACTTGAAGGTGTGAACCAGAAGCGTGTGTTCTTTGATGACAAAGCATCGAGATATCTGTTCAAGCCAAGAGACCTGACGGACTTCGTGTTCATCACGAAACAATTCAAGCATTATCAGCCAGCAGAAATGCACTCAAAAATGAGAGACTTTGGATGCTATGATGTGCGTGTGCGTATCGGAACTGGTGACAAGGCGAAGCAATACAGGCTGTATGCAATAGACCAGATAGCTTACGCAAAGAATCTGCAAGAGAATGAGGATATGGTGGACATCGAAGGTGCTGTGAAAGAACTTGAAGCGGCAGATGCGGCTGGATTGAAGGAGAATGCATATTGAAACAGACAATCATATACGGAGGGCCAGGTTGTGGCAAGACTTGGTATCTATTGAACCTTCTCGAAAAACTTCTTGAGGACTACAAACCATCAGAGATAGCTTTCGTGTCGTTCACCAAGAAGGGTGCTTATGAAGGTCGCACACGTGCGATGGAGAGATTTGGATATGCAAGTGAGGAGTTTCCTTATTTTAGAACACTGCACTCGATAGCATATGCACAGGCTCAACTTGCACGTGACGATATTATGGGTCGCAAGCAGTACAAACAATTCTCAGACCTCATGAACATGAACTTCACAGGATACTACACTGAGGATTTCAACAGTGATGATGATAAGTATCTGTTCTATTACTTCCTACGCAAGAACAATCCAAAAGCGGCTGAGAGCTGTGCGCTTGACATCAACATGCGTTCATTTGAAGTCGTGGCGAAGAGCTATGATGCGTACAAGGCACGCCATGGGTATGCTGATTTCACCGACATGATTTCATTCTTTGTTGAATCTGGACAGCCAGTGCCAGTGAAGATTGCAATCATTGACGAGGCTCAGGACTTGACCACGTTGCAGTGGAATATGTGTGAGATTGCGTTCGGTGAGTGTGACCATGTGTACATCGCAGGTGATGATGACCAAGCAATATATGAGTGGAACGGTGCAGACGTTGAGCACTTCTTGAATCTTGATGGCAATAAAGTGGTGCTTGAGAAGAGCAATCGTATGCCCTCAAACATCCTGAACTTCTCGACACGTATAACTGACATGATGAGTCAACGTGTGGAAAAGAAGTTCGCTCCAAACATGTCGGGTGGCTTGGTATACTTCCACAACAGCATTGAAGACGTTGAGATTGATGCAACGTCATCTTATTACTTCCTGTCACGCAACAATCTGTATCTCAAGCAGTACAGGGAAATGCTACGGAAAAGAGGCTTTGCTTATGTTGACAAAACAGAACATTCTGTTGATGAAAAAGTCATCAGGGCAATCAATGCATATGAGCAGATGCGTAAGACAGGAAGCTATAAGAGTGAGGTAGACAGACTCGTGACAGCACATTTTCTACGCAATGACATGGGCAGCGCCGAGCCTTGGTACAAACGATTCAATCTTGATATTGATGATGCAAACTATTATAGAGACTTGATTGCACACAGACCGAATGTGTATGACAGGCGGCTCATGATAAACACCATACATGGTGTGAAGGGTGGCGAGGCAGACAAAGTGGTCGTCATGCTTGACGTGACCAAGAACGTACGTGACAACTATCTAAAGCACGAGGATTCGGAGCTTAGATGTTTGTATGTCGCTTGCACACGAGCCAAGAAGGAACTGCATATTGTGCATAGCAATTCAAATTATGGCTATGATAACTATATGGACGTAGAGAGCTTCGCTGAATTTCAGCGACCGAAGATAACTTATCAGGAGGAGATTGTGTATGAATGACAAGGTGAATGCAACGCACGAGATGGTGCGGAGAGCCTATGCCGTGGATTGGTTCAGGAATGAAATGTCCAAGAAGCTGACAAAGCGCATTGAGCGTGGTGATTGGACAGCACGTAGTATTGAAGGATTGAACGGCATGATGCATGAAGAAATTGGAGAGCTTCAGGACGAGCTTATGAATCCAAACAGGGATATTGAGTGCCTTACACGCATAATTGAAGAGTGTGTGGATGTCGCCAACTATGCCATGATGCAAGCTGATGTGGCACGCAAAAAGATTAAGGAGATGAAAGATGAAAATTCAAGAATTTCGAGATAAGCTTATTGTGCTGGAAGGTAAGGCTTATAAGGAGCTGGCACGTGTGCAAGCACTGAAGAAGGCTCTTGACAAGATGATTGAGGATGAGAAACAGCTTACACTCGGTCTTGATGAGGATAAACGTGAGCCTGAGAAGCAGGGAAAGACGTTCCTATAGTCATTATCGAATCAATGATTTGTAGTGGCTGTAGTCAGGACATATAAGTATGCCACCCATAGCTACTTAGTTCGACAATCAATAATCTGGCATGACTGAAAAAGGTCAGTTTCGGAGGAATCATGGAAGACATCAGAAGGAAGTGTGGACTGTGCGGCAAAGTGTTCACGCCTTACAGAAACAATCAGAAGTACTGCTCAGAAAAATGCAGGGACATTGTGTTTAAGAATTACAAGCAACGCACGAAAAGACCGATTGAAGACCATGTGTGTGAGCAGTGTGGCGTGACGTTCAGCACAAGCATCAGCAACAAGAGATTCTGTTCACACACATGCTACGAGCTTGCAAAAGCAGGTGGTATCTACTACACCAGAATCGAGCCAACAGTACGCAAGTGTTTGCATTGTGGTGCTGAGTTTGAATCGGCGCACGGCTTGCAGAGATACTGTAGCCACAAATGCTACATCGAAGCGGCGAGCTTACGCAACGCACTGAGGGACAAGAAGAATGGCTAAATACAAAGACGTAAGCAAATCGAAGATACTCTGTGTGGACATAGAAACGTATGACCCAGGGATTTCCGATGACTTAGGGCCAGGCGTGTACCGCAATGATGGCTATATTCTTGGCGTGGCAATTGCAGATGATGCTGGCTTCGCAGAATACTACAACATTGGGCACAATGACTGCACGGCGAAAGAACGAGAGCAGAACGTTGAATACTTGCGCTACGTGCTTGCAATGCCCATGCCGAAGCTCGGAGCGAACATCACGTATGATGTGGATTGGTTGGAGAACTGGAAAGGCGATACGGCTAAGTTCGCATGGCGTGGCAAGGGCTTGTGTCTGAAGGTCAACGGAGACCTGTATGACATACAGGTTGCAGAGCCGTTATTGGACGAGAATCAGGGGCAGTACAGCTTGGACTTCCAAGCGCATAAGTATCTCGGTAAGGGAAAATTCAAGACTGAGATTGATGAGTATTGTGCACAGAACGGCTGGACTGGTGATGCACGGAAATGGCTGTGGAAAATGCCATACTTCCTTGTATACAAATATGCACTCGATGATGTACGAGAGCCGCTTGCAATCTTTGATATCCAGTGGAAGCTCATGGAGGAACAGGACTTGATTCCATTGTTCAAAATGGAGACAGACCTATTGCGTGCCAAGCTCCACATGCAGATGACTGGAACGCCTGTCGATGCATCAGTGCGTGATGTAAACTCGTACCTTGCCACATGTAGAAAGGAAGAGTGCGAGATTGCGTTCGAACGTGAGCATGGCAAGATAAACCTGAACAGCCCTAAGCAACTCAAGGAATTGTTTGACAGGCTTGGTATCCAGCATCCGTACAAATTCACGTATACAAATAACCGTGGCAAGGAAGTCGAGGAAATTGTATCCTACGAGGAAGCTCAAGATATCATGGAGTGCATCAAGGAAGGCACGATGTCGGATACTCTTCTTGACATAACTGGTGGGCGGCACAAGGCTCTAGGAACGTGCAGACCGACAATAGGAAAGGACTTCTTTGAAGCGATTGATAAGAACTTTGGTGACGATGAAGATGTTGAAATGAACAAGATGCTCAAGGACATACTGTTCATACGCAAAGCCAACAAGATGATTGGCACGTTCTTGCAAGGCTCGTTGAAGAAGACCATGTGTCCTGATGGCAGAATCCACCCGACAATACACACGATGAAGACCGATGACTATGGCACACGCTCTGGACGTTTCAGCATGAGCAATCCAAATCTACAACAAATTCCATCCACTGGACGTGACAAGTATTGGGGCAAGCTGTGTCGTGAGCCGTTCAAACCTTTGCCGAATTGTTGGTGGGTGAAGCTCGATTACTCACAGGTCGAGTACCGATGTCTTGCGCACTATGCGAGTGGCACAGGAAGTAGGGAGCTCGTGGACACGTACAACAATGACCCGCACACAGACTACCACCAATATATCATGAACCTCACAGGACTCGGAAGAAGCTCTGCAAAGAATATGAACTTCGGTTGTATGTATGGCATGGGACGAAAAAAGATGTCAAGACTGTTTGGTTGGGCGAAGGACTATGCGGAAGCGATGCTGTCCGTATACCATGAGAACGCTCCATATGTGAAGATGACCATGAACAGCGTTGGTGACGTTGCAAAGTCAAGAGGATACATCAGGACACTTGCTGGTCGGCGTTCAAGGCTCATAGATCGAGACAAGACGTACATCATGATGAACAGACTCATACAAGGCAGTGCCGCTGACATCATGAAGAAAGCGATGGTCGATGTGTACAAGTCCGGTGTCCTTGATACTTTGTCATGGCATTTGACTGTGCATGATGAGCTTGACATATCAGTGCCGAAGACTGCCAAGGGTATCCGTGAAGTGTTCCGTGTCAAGAGCCTGATGGAGAACGCTTACAAGCTACGTGTCCCATTGAAAGCCGAGCTTGAACTTGGAGCAGATTGGGCAAGTGTGAGTGAGATAGACTTCACGGATTTGGACATCACACAGGAGGATTGGCTTGCAGGACTTACAGACGAGAATGTGGAAGAAGAAGTTGGACGAATCATCCAACTGTGCAAAGACATCAAAGCGGAAAAGAAAGCCAAGGCAACGAAATGAAATGATTGCAGAAGGATGGTATACAAGATGGAAAGTTTAGTTGTCACACGGCATTTGTCATTGTACAAGTATCTTGTGAAGATAGGAATGGTGGCTGAAGGCACGCCATGCATGTCATACGCCGATGTGTCGGACGTCATTGGAAAACATGTGTACGGTGTGTTGCCATACAATCTGGCGGCGAAGACGGGCCTGTACACTGAGATACAGATGAGGATACCAAAGGACAAGCACGGACGTGAGCTCAGTGTTGACGAGGTGTCGTTCCTTGCGATAAGACCACGTACATACAGGGTGAGGGAGGTGACACATGCTGGAAAGCAAATTATATGACACAGTGAAAGATAAAGCTACGAGCACCAAGTTCTACCGTGTGGAGAACAAGCTGAACCTAGGGACGCCCGACATGCATTTGGTGAACGTGAGCTGCTCGGGGTGGATGGAGGCCAAGGCTGTGATGGTCACGGCGAAGCGTACTGGTCTTGTGAAGATTCCGTTCAGGCCAGCACAGTACGCATGGCTCAGGAGCTACTATCGCAAAGGTGGCTTGTCGGTGCTTGGGATGGTGACTGACTTGGGATTCTTCTTCGCTGTCAATGAGAGCATACAGGAGGAGTATGACAGGTCTGACTTCCACAGGGCTCTTGCAGGACTTGTGAGTCCACTGAGATATGTGGCGGTTGAAGACTTGGATGATTTCTTTGTACAGCTAAGAGCCCCCTCTTAAGGGGGCTCTTTTTATTACTTTAGAAACACTTTATCAACTACTATGTATGTGACAGTTGCTCCTGCAACACAGAACAGGATGTTATTCAGCACTTTGTATACTGCTAACTTCCTTTCCATATTTTGCAATCCAATCTGCAAATCGTTTGTTATTTTCTGCAAGCTTATCGATATCTTCCCCTGCTCCACTTGTATTATCTCGAAGTTTGTCAAACTCTGCTCTCTCTTTGTCCAATTGCTTTGCAATACTTGCAAGTCGCTCTTTATCACCTGTTGAGATATCTCGAAGTTTGCTAAGCTCTTCTCGTAGAGCGTCTGCCTGTCGTTCAAGCTCGATGTAGTCTGCACGTAGCTTTGCAATATCTGCTTTAGCTCCTCTAAGGGTGATAGTCCTTCCGAGTACAGCACCGAGGATAAGAGCAAAAGGATACAGAATATACTTAAAATTCTTTTTAATCCAGTTCCACGCATTTATTAACCACCTTTTCATTTGTATCACTCCTTGAGTGTTTTAGACCAGTGTTCTGGCAACGTGAGTGCGAACGCTGTTCCTGAGTAAAATAAAAGACCGTAGAATATACTTTCAATAAGGTCTGATGCTGGTATGTTTTTGCCAGTGCTGGCCATAATGCAGACAAATATTGCTATGACCATTGCAACAAACAGTGATACAAATCCAGCAACTCTTTTTGAGCTAGTATCACCTACAGGGTCTTGCAACATGCTATTCTTTGGAGCATCACTTTCTTTAATATTCATCACACACCTCTAGTCAATGCATTCATTGAGATATTTGTCGATATCATGCTTCGCCTCAGTAACATTGCCATTAGCAACACCTGTCTGAAGCGCATCTATGATACTTCGTAACGCTCTGAATATAATCCTGTTCTCTTGGATACGCTTTGCAGAATTAATCTGCATCAAGGCTATGGTATCACCAGTTGATTGCAATGTGATAAGCGCACTGTTCACACGACAGAAGAATCCGTTAACACGCTTAACAAATAGTGTACCTACAAACATCACTATTCCTCCTCCTGCAACAACTGCTACTCCTGTACACACGTCTACAACAACCTGATTCATACAAGCAACCTCCTATTTTATAGCCATCTGTCGGCTACCTAGTGTGTCCCTTTGGTAGTGTACTCCGACTTCATGTAAAAACGCATCACCAGTGAATGCATCACCTGTAGGACGAGAGAGCGCAAACAAGAACACTGCACCAATCTTCAATGCCTTTGCAGTACCGTCAATGAATACATTCGCACTCACATACTGGTTCTTATTTACCACACCTGAACCTTCCTGCTGGAATGTAAGTGTCTCCTCAGCACCAAATACACCATTCATGTTTGCATAGGTGTACTTCATCACCCAGTCACAACGACCTGTGTTCGTTGAAGACGGAGACCAGTGCAGGTGCACTTCCAAATCGGAGCCTTCCTTGTATGTGTGTGGAATCTCAAACGAGCCATACACTATATCTGACGCAAGATTCTCAAAGGCCACACCTTGAATACTGTCTTGGAACGTGTTATATGCTGGTGGAGTTGCACCTGCTCTCAAATTTATAGCACGTATCACAATATCATCATATGCACATGCATCACCAACAGCCTTTGCAAACCCAGTGGACTCAAACTCGGTATAGTTCGTACCGTCACCTATCTGTCCACCAGCCTTGCGAAACAGCATCTGCATAAGCTTTGAGATATTGTCCAGTACGAATTGATACACTTCCATCATATACCTCTTATGATAATTCCTGCTGTGATACCCAAAACATCAGCCACCAAATCTCCCCACGACCAATAGTTCCCTTTCTGCCTACTATCGTACCATTCCTTTCCAATGCCAAATGCTAGAGCAGTCAGGTATCCTAGATGGATGTTCTTGGTGAATGCCGTGACACCCACCAAGATTGCGAAGGAGCAGAGGAAATGGAGTTGCTTGTCAATTGGAATCTTCATATACTTCCACCACTTCCTGTTTATCAGCATCCCATAGATATTTGTCACCAAGCACCGCTTTGACCACATCGTCCGTAAGTTGTCCCTTGCTGGCAAAACTCAGTATCATGTCACGCCGTATCCGTAGTTCTTCGTCCATTATTGTGCCACCCGTATCGCATCCCTCAGCGGTTCTCGACCAAGCTTATCCATACAACACATCCCGTGCCTGTCGCGCCTCCGCATACGTCTGTGGGGTATGCAACCGCTTTGCAAAATCGAGCATTGTCTCATAGTTGTCCGCACTCAAAATGCCACTGCGATACTGCAATTTGAGCTGGTACATATCTGCGGTATACTCAATTCTTGGTTCATCACCATCGATTTTGTTCTCAACGATGTTGTCATAGAGTGTTATAATCACGTCCGTCTTTATTCGTTGTGCCGTGTAGAGTTCAGGCTGTTGCGAAAGATTTACTGTTTTCACGTTGTATCTCCTTGATTTGCTTTATATTTATGAAAGGCAACACGAACCTCTGCATAAAATTATATGAATCACAATGTTTAGTGATTCCCAAATAGCTTGTTACGGCTTGCGCTTGAGACAGGGTAGGAGGATTGTCTATTCTCTTGACTCTCCTATGAATTCTGTACGCAGTAGATTTTCTTATAATCGTGTGGGTGTGAAACATTCTATACCCCAGAAAATCCACCCCTCTAGCCACAACCTTAAATACTTGCCATGTGTGTTTTATTTTTAAATTCTTCTTGGTCAGAATGGCTTCCAATTGTTTCCTTACCTTGTGAAGTGATTTTTTATTTGGGGAGAATAAAACCATATCATCAATATATCGTACATAGTGATTGACACCGAGTTCTTGAACAACATACCAGTCAACGCCAGCAAGAAACAAATTTGCAAACCATTGAGAAGTATAGTTTCCTATCGGGAGACCCTGTTTATGTGAGTGTACGATTTTCTCAAATAGCCATAAAGTATTGTTGTCGTGTATCTTTCTTTTAAACATAGCCAACAATAGTTCTTGGTCAACTGATTGATAGTATTTTTTCACATCCAACTTATAACAATACTTGGTTTTCTTTCTTGTATTCTTCAACCATCGTTCCACTTTTCTTTTGCCATAATGCAATCCTCTATTTGGTATTGAGCCACAGGAGTTTTGCTGTATGCTGTTCCCCCATTCTTTAGCAAGAGGCAGAACTAATGCCCAATGAATACACTGGTCAGGAAAGAATTGAGGTTTGTGTATTACTCGTTCTTTTTGAGAACTACCGTCTTTGATTATGACTTCTTTGTACGGAGAAGGAACGAATGTCTTTTCCAAAAGCATGGTTTGAATCATCTGTGCATAATAATTTATATCGGTCAAAACCCGTTGCACACCAACTCTCTTTCGCTTCTTTTGTGAAGCCCTGAGAATGGCGTGTTTGATATTATCTATGTCAGTAATCTTTTCCCACACGTGTTTGGTCTTGTGCATCAAACCCCTCTTTCTATTGACTATAGCTTCCCTGCTTTCGCTTCTCAAGCTATCCGTAACGTCATTATTTTTACCAAGTGGTAAGGAATATCATCCAAAATTAAAAGCACATTTTAGAAAGTTGCGAGACCCAATGTTCCAGTTGGAGTTAGAAGGTTCATTGTTACCATTCCAATTGAAGAACCCATCATTAGAACCATTGTTCAAATTACCACCAACATGAAAAATCTCTTGCACGATATCCCTATTAATACCAAAAACATCAATTTCTTTCTTTGGGGGCTGTGCGCCCCCAAACCCCCAAGACTACGGTCTCCCTAAGAGGCGAGACCCAATGCCCCAGTAGGAGAAAGAAGGGACATAGGAACCATACCAAAAGAAGAACCCAACATGAGAACCATTGTACAAAAAACCACCAACAAGAAACACCCCGTACCCTGTAGCATAATAATAGTAATCACATACCCCTGTTGAACTTCCACCTCCTGTCAGTGTTGACGGTATCGCTGGACTCCCCGCGAATTGTCCGCAATAACCGTTTGTCGTTGGGATTTTTGTCGGATGTTCTGTGAAGTTTGCAAGTGTCGGTTGTGTTGCTCCGATTTGTGTATATTTTGTAGGGTCATATGTATAGTACACGGTATCGCCAACATGAAAAATCCCATCGCACCACTCCCAAACATTCCCCCACAGATTATAAATTCCAAAGAACGATACTGGCACTCGTCCATTTGTGCCGATATATCCGCATTCGTTGCCCATCGCCATGAAGTTGGCTTCACTCACAAGTTGTGGAGCGTGCCATAACCTATTGGCTATAGCCGTGGTGAACGTTGCGCCATCAACAGTGATTCTCGTATTCCCAGCACTGTCAAAATCTGTTTCCTTGAGCGTGATGAGCCGTTGTGCAAAAACTGATGTACTGCCTTGTGATGCACCAAGATTTACCCACTCATTCACGTTATACAACGCACCAACCGCATCCGATACAATGACATAGTTTGAAGTAACACTAGCCGTAGTCACTCTGTCAGTATCTGTGTATCGCAAATCACACACGCCTCGACCGAACACCGTCTGTGTATCCCACGATGCTCCTGCAATCAATATCAGGAATTGCAGATAATCACGCAGAGCGATATCACCTTGAGACCAACCAGCGCCAACCGCTTCAGCGTATGGTCTGAGAACGGTGTCCTCACGTTGACTCGTGTAGTATGGGGTTAAAAGTTGGCAATCAAGTTTGTTTTGACCGACCATTTTGGTTGCCTTGTCAGCCCCAACCCACACAAATGCACGCTCTTCACCCGTGGTCTGGTCAACAAACAACGGAGGACAAATCGCACCAGTAGCTTTATGCTTGGCTAGAACAAGATTGTAAAACTCATCAAGATATATATATGCCCTTGGAACTCGAACAGCTATGATGCCCTCAGCATCCAAGAAATCAGGCTCGTCAAGCCAACTTACCACCTGAAAATCAGCGGTGATTTTAGCAGTTCGAATTTCGTTGAATGGAAACTGAAAACGTATGTCAGTTTGTGGATACGGGTCAGCGTTCATCGAACCAGAGTTCACACGTAACGTCCGTCCTGTGTTGTTTAGTGTGCGTGAACCCGTGACCACGGATGGCATACCTTCAAAAAGCGCACCAAGTGGAAGGATACCAGCTTCAATAGCCCAAAGACGAAAATCAAGGGCATCGGTGATACCTTTTAGCGTCTTTACCGTATCAGCGCTCGCTGGTTTGGTCGTACCGCCTGTCGTGAAGTCGTTGATGATGTCGGAGACAGCGACTTTGCTTGTCTTCAATCCTTCAACGTCAGTGCCTACCTCGTTGACTGCATTCTCAATGGTCTCAGATGTGATACCAGAGCCTTCAGCAGGTGAGAACGTGGCATCCTCTGCGTTGTCCTTGATGGACTTTAGGATGGAGCCAACAGTTCCAACGGTATCGTTTAACGTGGCAATAGCATCAGCGTTGCCCTTCACGGTCTCGGTGGTACGTCCAGCACCAGCAATCTCAGCAAGAGCACCCTTGATGGTAATGGCAGTATATCTATTCTCAGAATCAGTGAGGTCGGCTTCCTCAGCCTTGATTTTGATTGAATTGAGGACGGAGCCAGACGTGGCTACACTTGCCTTCAATGTGTCAATAAACCCATCGAGCTCATCAATGGCGTTCTTGAGTGTCACAGCGGAAAGGCCAGATACAGCATTGTCATAGTCTGCGTTCTGAGCATTGAGCTTGATGAGGTTCAATATCGAGCCAGCAACTGAAGAGTTGCTGAGCAACGTGATGAGAGCATCGCTCTTCGTCCAGTAGGACAGAGTGTTGTTCCACACGAGCATTTGGTTCGTAGTGTCTGGTGCATCACCAGCCACATCATACAAGCTGTACACGCCATGTGCATGCACGATATTTACAAGCATGTCGAACGTTGTGACACCATCGACACTCAGCACAAGCCCGACCTGCACGATGGGAGTAGGCTTTGTGGGCTCTACATTGGTCATGCCGCCGGTAGGAGCAAGCCAAAGCTTGTCACCTGCCACCCAAGACTCACCAGCAGGGAACACCGTCTGAGGCACGGCACGCACCAATCCGAATGTGCTGATGCGTCCATTTGTCGCTATGTCATGTGTCGCTATGCCAGCCACGTGCATCTTCGCAACAGTGTCGGCACGAGCAACATCAATCTGAGGCTTCGCACCAGACACGCTCGTCATGTACACCGGAGTTCCGTGCACGATAGGATTAGGTGCACTTCCATCACGGATACAGCTCGTATAGTTCTCCGAACCGAGGCGCAACACGACACCATCGGAAAGCACAAGGCTCCATGTGTCAGCATCGGCATCCCAATAGCATGCGCCCTTCGTGGTAGGTATCACTGCGGGTGGCGTAGTGGACAGGAAGATTTCAGTCATGCTCATGCGCATGGCAGTGACATCATGTGTCCCCATGAGCAGGTCGGTTACAGCACCGCTATATGGAACAAGGAGCTTCATGAGGTTCGTCAGTGTAATCTTGTACACAGGATTTGTGCCATCATCGATGGACACCATCCAAGAGCCAGCGGCACTCGTAGCTTCAGTGAGCTCACTTATCTTTTTGATGTCCTCAGTAGTAAGATATCTTGGCATTCTATGTCTCCTTTGTGCCGATAGCGGTCTCACCGCTTCCAATAACGGTCGTGTCGTGCCCTATGACGAACGCCGTTCCATACGAGTCTATGATTCCAGCAACCAAGTCCGAATAGTCCCTCTGGCGTAGCGTAAGATATATGAACTCGAACTTGGTGTCCACTTCAATACCGATGACCTGCATGCGCAACATACCGACATATGGCCTGTTTCGAAGAGTCAGGTCGGCGGTCACAATGCTGTACAGGTCGAGAACGTCCAACAAATCAAGACCGTGCAAATGCACGTTCACAAGCGGCCTCGTCACACTCAAGTCCTCAAGCAACACAATGCTCTTGTTGATTGCATCGGATTCCAATAACAACAGTGAGGGGAAGTCCTTCGGTCGCTCATAGTTGTACCGCAACAGCACATCGTTTGAGTACGTGTCGTTCGTGTACACTGCATCGGTCTTCTTCCATCCATCATTGCCATACTCAACCGACACCTTGTCAGCGTACAATGTCATGTTGCCCTTGATGCTCAAGTCAGCCTTGTTCAATATCGTATGGCTAAGGATGTCCATGGCCTTCACACGGTTAGGGTCATCACACATGATATAAATCTTGTCTACATCGTCATACCGGAATCCAATCACGCTTCCGTTCTGTATTTCCTCTATGATGGACGACACTGACTGCTTGCCGTTCTTGTACAGTGATATATCCGACAGCTTGGCCTTCTCGGCCTCGCACAGGGCTGTGTGATACATGCTGTCGATATATGGCAGTCCGAGCGCTTGATAGTTCAGGTCTGCTATGACATTGAATGCGTTCGAGTTCTCAACAAGAATGTCCTCATAGTACCAGACAGCACCGTCAATTGTCCCAATGTCGCCAGTGTTGGTGGTGTCGAACACCTCAGTTCCAGTGGCCTCATCAAACGGATAGTGCATGGTGTTGATGTACACATCACGGATGAGTCCATCAAATGGCCTCGTGTCAATTGTGTCAGCGTTGCTGTCCCCAATCGAGTGCACATCCAGTGTTCCAAGAATCGTTCCAGTGGTTGCCGTGATGGTCGCTTGCAACACATCGTCAAGATAGTAGTGCGCCACACCATCAGCATAGTCAAATGCAACCTTGCACCACTCGCCAACAGGAGGCAATGTCATGCCAGTCTGGTTCAAGTCTCCAAGACGAAGTCTCATGCCATCATCACGTATCTCAAAATGGCAGTTGTCAGCGGCGGTGTTCGTGTACCCCCATATTCCTGAATATGGCGTGCTCTGTCCGTTCCATTTTATCATGGCACTGAATGATATTGGCGCATCGGTCTGCTCCGAAAGCTCGCCAAGCACCACATAGTCATCAGTACCATCGAATGACAATGAATGCAATGTCGCCTCGTCCTCAAGTATGCGAAGATTTGCAGTGCAGAACAACTCGACCAAATCGTCAGACAACGAGCCATCAGCATGTGCATCCACATCGTGTATCTTGACAGTTCCGTTCTCTTCGTCAATATCAATGATGTTGGTGAGCTCGACCAGCTTGTCGTCCTCTTCTTTATACAGATGCAGTCCATCAGCTGTTACAGTGCGTGCGACTCGGTATGTAGCGTAGTCGGCATCGGTTATCTTTATTCCAGCGAAGTATCCGTAGGAAGCCGTGGCAGACAGGTCAGTCCATATTGCGAACACATTGTCTACAGTTATGTCAAAAGCCGTGTACTCAAAGCTATAATAGCACTGCACATTCGAGCCATCGTTCTTTATGAACTTGACACGTACATTCTCAAGTCCACCATAGTTTGACACAAAGGTCTCAGCACCCATGTCAATATCAAGCTGTGCAAGAGATACAACGGATGTCGCATCATACAGCTCAAGCCGTGTGACTCCACCCTGCGTTCCACGCATGATGTATCCACTGAATTTCTGAGTAGGTTTTGTGGCACGGAATGATTTCACGATATTTCCAGTATTCTCAGTTGCGGCGGCCTTCTGCGCGAAGAAATAAGGGAATCCTGAAATCGTGACATTGGCTTTGATAAAAGTGCTGAAGCCACTGTTTGACCATGTGAGCAAATCATATGGAGTCCTGCTTTCCGGCATATTGACAATAACGTCATCTTCGTCAAACTCCAGAACGCATTTTGTCCTGTTCACACAAACACATGGCATATTGACATGAAGTCCATACCCGTCAGGAATAGGTTCCGTGAACTTTCCTTCCTCAACGTCTGCCTCGTCATAGCCAGCATTCTGATAGGTATATGTAGGCCATTCTGCATCCTGCATGGTGCGCTTGTCATCACACTCAAGTGTGACGTCGTTTGGCTTCAGGTCATAGTCAACAATGATTCCCTTGTGCAATACTTTAAGCTGTTCATATGTGCAACCATCAGCACCGTACTTCCAGTATGTTGTCTGCCCTGTGATGTCTGACAAGTCATCAAACCTATAGCTGAGAATCGGCTTATGTGTCACAGAGTCTATGGTGTACACCATGTCGTTGCGCAACTGCACGCTGAGGCTCTGTGTGGAAAGCTTCTGGTACCCGA
>Ga0208958_1000383_pt1 | contig 53492 bp, 47 predicted proteins | sample RifOxyB1_FD_184032 | JGI IMG/M metagenome (GOLD analysis project Ga0208958, IMG submission 184032) | Soil microbial communities from Rifle, Colorado - Rifle Oxygen_injection B1 (SPAdes) | ecosystem: Environmental > Terrestrial > Deep subsurface > Rock core/Sediment | place: Rifle, Colorado...
AACAACGTGACCGCCATCACGAGGGGCAACAACGACTTCATCGGCTCTCTCCAGTGCACAAACCTGAATCGTAGCGTCGCGGCGTTAAGTCGCCGCGAATGCCGCTGTCATCGGCACTTCATCACCGCCGCCTAGCCTGCGCGCGCACTCGCCCGCCGCCCGCCATGCGACCCACCAAGACCGACCTCGCCCGCCAGACGCTGCAGACCCACACGGGTGCGCTGGGCATGCGCGAGCGGCGCGCACTGATCCTCTGCGATGGGCAACGCGACCTCGCCGAACTGGTGCGTCTGCTGGGACAGGACGCGCCGCTGCTGGTGCAACGCCTGGTTTCGGCAGGCTACCTGGCGACGCCCCCTGCGCAGCGGGCTCCGCACGCATCGCCGCATCCGGGCGCCTCCTCCACGGGTACGCGCCGCTCGCTCGTGGCGGCCAAGGTCTATCTGTCGGGCATGCTGGAACTGCAGCGCGACCCCGAGGCCGCGCACCATCGCGACCGCCTGCAGGCACGGCTCGACGACGAGACCCTGCTCGATGCGCTGGCCGATGCGTATCGCTTCCTCGAGGGCCGCGTGGCGTCCACGCTGGCCGGCCGCATCCGCGAGCGGCTGTTCGAAGCGCTGCCGCACGAGCCGCTCCGGCGCATGCAGGCCCTGCTGGACGCCCGCGCCGACGCGTCCCTGCCCTGACGGGTCTCAGGCCTGCGGCGGCACGAAGTGCTTGCGCAGACCGGCCCAGCAGGCCTGGTAGTCGCGTTGCCGGTGCGGCGCCTCGGCCGCCTGGCGGGTAGGACGGATCACCGCGCGCGTCTCGAACATGAAGGCCATCGTGTCGGTGATGACGTCCGGCCTGGACAGGTCCGCGTTCGACGCCTTCTCGAACGTTGCCGCGTCGGGGCCATGACCCGTCATGCCGTTGTGCAACGACGCGCCGCCCGGCGCGAAGCCCTCGGCCTTGGCGTCGTACACGCCATGGATCAGGCCCATGAACTCGCTGGCGATGTTGCGGTGGAACCACGGCGGGCGGAACGTGTCCTGCGCCACCAGCCAGCGCGGCGGGAAGATCACGAAATCCATGTTGCCCACGCCCGGCGTGTCGCTGGGCGAGGTCAGCACCAGGAAGATCGAAGGATCGGGGTGGTCGTAGCTGATCGAGCCGAGGGTGTTGAAGCGGCGCAGGTCGTAGCGGTACGGCGCGTAGTTGCCGTGCCAGCCCACCACGTCCAGCGGCGAATGGCCGATGTCCGCGCGCCACAGATGGCCCTGGAACTTGGCGATCAGTTCGAACTCGCCTTCCATGTCCTCGTAGGCGGCGACCGGCGTTTCGAAGTCGCGGGGATTGGCCAGGCCGTTGGAGCCGATGGGCCCGAGGTCCGGCAATCGCAGCGCCGCACCGAAGTTCTCGCAGACATAGCCGCGCGCCTCGCCGTCGGGCAACTCGACCAGGAAGCGCACGCCACGCGGAATCACCGCGATCTGCTGCGGTTCGATGTCGAGCACACCGAACTCCGTGGCGATGCGCAGGCACCCCTGCTGCGGCACGATCAGCAACTCGCCATCGGCGTCGTAGAAATAGCGCCCCTGCATCGACCGGTTGGCCGCATACAGGTGGATGCCGACGCCGTGCTGACCCTCCGGACCGCCATTCCCCGCCATGGTGTACAGGCCGTCGACGAAGTCCGTCGGCGACGCCGGCATGGGCAGCGGCGACCAGCGCATCTGGTCTGGCGACACAGGTCCGGCGCTGAAATCGCTGTGCAGGCGGTGCTGCGCGTAGGGCTGGAACGGACCGTGCATCGCCGCCGGGCGGATGCGGTACAGCCAGCTGCGCCGGTTCTCCGCCCGCGGTGCGGTGAAGGCCGTGCCGCTGAGCTGTTCAGCATACAGCCCGTGCGCCACCCGCTGCGGCGAGTTGCGGCCCTCCGGCAAGGTGCCGGGTATCGCCTCGGTGGCGAAGTGGTTGCCGAAGCCGGTCTGGTAGGCGGAGGTGCCGGTCGCCATGGTCGTGTTCCTGTAGGAGCGGGCCATGCCCGCGATGCTTTCACGCTTGCTGTGATCCAAGGGCCCGCGGGCATGGCCCGCTCCTACGGAAGCTACTACAAGACCCCGCGCTTCATCTGGTCGCGCTCGATGCTCTCGAACAGCGCCTGGAAGTTGCCTTCGCCGAAGCCTTCGTTGCCCTTGCGCTGGATGATCTCGAAGAAGATCGGGCCCAGCGCGTTCTGGGTGAAGATCTGCAACAACTTGCGCTGCTTGGTCTCCACGTCGGCATCGATCAGGATCTTGTTGCGTGCCAGCCGCGCCACGTCCTCGCCGTGGTTGGGAATCCGCTGGTCGATCACCTCGAAATAGGTGTCCGGAGTATCCAGGAATTCCACCCCGGCCGCGCGCATCTGTTCCACCGTGGTGTAGATGTCCTCGGTGAAGCAGGCGATGTGCTGGATGCCCTCGCCCTTGTAGGCGTCCAGGTACTCATTGATCTGGCTCTTCGGGTCGCTGGATTCGTTGAGTGGGATGCGCACCATGCCGTCCGGCGCGGTCATCGCCTTGGACAGCAGGCCGGTCTTGGCGCCCTTGATGTCGAAGTAGCGGATCTCGCGGAAGTTGAACAGCCGCTCGTAGTAGTCCGCCCACTTGGCCATGTTGCCGTGGTAGAGGTTGTGGGTGAGGTGATCGATGAAGGTCAGACCGAAGCCCTTCGGCATCAGGTCCACGCCGGGCAGGTATTCGTAGTCCGGGTCGTGGATGGTGCCCTTGTCGTCGTAACGGTCGACGATGTACAGCATGCAGTCGCCGATGCCCTTGATGACCGGCGCGGCCACGGCCTTGGTCAGTTCGTCGGCGGCGTCGAAGGACTCGGCGCCGTTCTTCAGCGCCTGCACGCGCGCCCATTCGGCCAGCTTCTTCACCCGGATCGCGAAACCGCAGGCGCTGGGACCGTGCTGGGCCGCGAAGCGGGCGGCGAAGGAGTCCGGATCCTCGTTGATCAGGAACGTGCAGTCGCCCTGGCGGTAGGTGCTGATGGGCCGCGTCCTGTGGCGCGCGACCTGGACGAAGCCCAGCTTGCGGAAGTAGTCGTGCAGATGGTGGGCCTGCCCCGCGGGCGCGGCGAACTCGACGAATTCGAAGCCGTCGATGCCCATCGGATTGTCGAACGTCGTGGGCTGCATGCCCAGGTTGGGTTGTGCGTTCATGGGGCACCTCGCTAGGCTTGCCGGAATAAGCCCCAATATAGTTTCAGCTGAAACCACCCACAAGTAGCAGCGCAGCATGAGCGAACCCGCCAACCCCGCCGTCCACGCCGACTTCGACCTCGACCGCCTGTTCTCCTACCGGCTGAGCGTGCTGTCCAACCGCATCAGCGGGGCGATTTCCCGCGAATACCACCGGCGTTTCGGCCTGGCGATCACCGAATGGCGGGTCATGGCGGTGCTGGGGCGCTTCCCGGGCCTGTCGGCCGGCGAGGTGGCCGCCCGGACCGCGATGGACAAGGTGGCGGTCAGCCGGGCGGTGGCCCGCCTGCTGGAACGGGCGCTGATCCAGCGCGAGATCCACGGCGACGACCGCCGCCGCTCGGTGTTGGCGCTGACCGACGAAGGCTTCCGGGTCTACGACGAGGTCGCGCCGATGGTCATCGAATACCACCAGCGCATGCTGGAACCGCTGACCGAAGAGGAGCGGATGATGCTGGACCGGCTGATCGACAAGCTGGCCGGGGAAGGCGTCAGGCGCATCGAGGGCTGAGCGGCCCGCTTACGTAGAGCCGAGCTTGCTCGGCTGCGCGATGTACCAACCCGACAGCAGCGGAGCAAGCTCCGCTTCACAAAAAAAACGGCGGCCCATGGCCGCCGTTTTCACTGGATCCCCGCTTGCGCGGGGATGACGCATCGGCACAGGCGCGCGCCCTTGGGGCACGCGCCGATGCGTCACTTCACGCCGTGCATCAGGCGCTGGATCAGCGGCGCGATCAGGAACAGCAGCACGCCCGGGATCAACAATGCCCAGAACCCGAAGGTATAGCCGCTCAACGCGGACTCCACGCTCATCCCGCTCTCGCCACTGACGTGGCTGGCGAAGATGCCGGAGAGGTTGTTGCCGATCGCGGTGGACAGGAACCAGCCACCCATGCCGAAGCCGACCAGGCGCACCGGCGCCAACTTGGTCACCATCGACAGGCCGATGGGCGACAGGCATAGCTCGCCGATCGACTGGATCCAGTAGACCGCGAACAGGGTCCAGAACGGGATCTTCAGGCTCTGCGGATCCACCAGGCTGGACAGCGCGAACATCAGCAGCAGGAAGGCCAGGCTGTTGAACAGCAGGCCCAGGCCGAACTTGCGCGGAATCAACGGGTTGTTGCTACCCAGCTTCACCCACAGCCAGGCGAGCAGCGGTGCCATCGTGATGATGGCGATGGAATTCACCGACTGGAACCAGCCCACGGGGAAGGTCCAGCCACCGAAATCGCGATTGACGATGTTCTGGGCGAGGAAGTTGAACGAACTGCCGGCCTGCTCGAAGAAGCACCAGAACAGCACGTTGAACGCGAAGATGATCAGCATGGCGATGGCCATGTCGCGACGCACCGGCCCATCCTTGAAGCCTTCGCGCAGGATCAGCACGCACAGCGCCACGAACAGCGCGGTCAGGATCCACTGGAGGGCACCGGCACCGATCGACAGCAGGAAGTAGATCACCGGGATGGCGACCAGCGTGCAGATCGCCGTCACCAGCACGCGGCCAGCTCCCTCGGTGCCCGGCATCGGCCGGCCGATGCCTTCGAGCTGCTTGCGCCCGAACCAGAACCACACCAGCGAAATCAGCATGCCGATGCCGGAGACCAGAAACACGACCTTGTAGACCGGCATGTCCGACGAGCCGCCCATGATCCGCTCGGCCAGCAGGCCGGTCAGCCATGGCGCGATCATCGCGCCCAAGTTGATGCCCATGTAGAACAGGGTGAAACCGGAATCGCGGCGATCATCGCCCTGCAGGTAGAGCTTGCCGACCATGGTCGAGATGTTCGGCTTGAACAGGCCGTTGCCCGCGATCACCGTGGCCAGGCCGAGTTTGAAGATGTTCTCGTCCGGCCACATGATCATGAACAGACCCGCCGCCATGACCACCGCACCCAGCAGGATCGAACGCTGGTAGCCGATGACCTTGTCGGCCACGTAGCCGCCGAACAGCGCCGCCGCGTAGACCAGCGCCAGATACGCGCCATACAGGCGGCTGGCCGGCGCTTCGCCGGCGCTATCGCCGCCGTAGAACTGCGCGACGATGTACAGGGCCAGGGCCCACCGCATGCCATAGAACGCGAAGCGTTCCCAGAACTCGGTCATGAACAGCATCCACAGGGGGCGCGGATGCCCCAGCAGCTGCTTGAATTCCGGTATCCGTTCCGGCGTTGACGTGTCGACGGCTCCGCTCATGCGGGCTCCCCCTAGAAAAGTGGTTCAGGATTTCGGTTTCCCGTGCAACCGCACGGGACGGGCGAGGATCACCGAGACGGCCAGCCCCCGTCAAATCGATGAAACACTGCCCCGCGGGCGGCGTTTCGGCCTATTCATCGACGCAAATGACTGATTGCGCAGGGAATTGACGTCCTGCGCGACGGGGGAATACCTCCGGACTTCGTGCCGTCAACGCGGCCGGAGATAGCGCGCATCGTCGAACGTGCTGCACCAGTGCGGCCGGTAGACCACGATCAGCGCCATCGCCCCTCCCGTCAGGAACGCCTCGCCGAACATCATCAAGGGCGTGGCCAGCAGGTAGAACCCCGCGCCCGGCAGCTCCAGCCAGGCCGCGGCCAGGTACTTGCCCAGGTTGCTGGCCGCGATGGCCAGGGCACCGCCCAGGAAGCCCTGTACCAGCACGTACACGAACAGATTGGGCGACAAGCGGCGTTCGCAGAACCGCGACCAGGCCCAACCCAGTGCCACCGGCACTGCCGCCGTGGCCAGGAAATCCGGGCCGGGTCCCAGCCACGCGTAACCGAACGGCCAGGCCACCAGCGAGGCGACCGCCAGCGCCCACAGGGCGAACGCCGGGCCGAACATCAGCACCGCCACCATCGCGCCGGTGAAGTTCAGCTGCACGCCGGCCAGGCCATGGGTGTTGAAGACCCGCAACAGCACCAGCGCCATCGTCGCCATGCCCAGCACGCGCTGGGCCTCGGGATCGCCCTGCAGCTTGTGCCAGGGCAGCCGGGGCACGGCCAGCGCCAGGACCGCCAGCGCCACCGCGCCCGCCAGCCACTGCAGCGCGGCCATCGCGTCCATCGCTCAGCGGCCGGGTCCGATCGAGGTGCGCACGTCGAACAGCTCCGGGAAGAACGTCAGCTCCAGCGCCTGGCGCAGGAAGCCCACGCCGCTCGACCCGCCGGTACCACGCTTGAAGCCGATGATGCGCATCACCGTGCGCATGTGGCGGAAACGCCACAGCTGGAACTGGCTCTCCAGGTCCACCAGGTCCTCGCACAGCGAATACTCGCGCCAGTAGCGGTCGGTGTCTTCGTAGATGGCCTCGAACACCGGCAGCAGGGCGGTGTCGGCGGCGTGCGACTGGCGCCAGTCGCGCTTCAGGTGCTGGGCCGGGATGGCGTGGCCCCAGCGGGCGAGATACATCAGGAACTCGTCGTACAGGCTGGGCGCCTCCAGCACCGCCTCCAGGCCGGCATAGCCTTCCGGATCGTGCGAGAACACCTTCAGCATCGCCGCGTTCTTGTTGCCCAGCAGGAACTCGATGGTGCGGTACTGCAGCGACTGGAAGCCCGACGAAGGCCCCAGCAGGTCGCGGAAGCCCATGTATTCCGAGGGCGTCAGCGTCTCCAGCACCGACCACTGCTCGGTCAGCTGGCGCATCACCTGCTTGGCGCGGGCCAGCACCTTGCGGCACTGCCAGACCTGGTCGTGCTGGAGGAAACCGATGGCGGCGCGCAGCTCGTGGATCATCAGCTTCATCCACAGCTCCGAGACCTGGTGCTGGACGATGAACAGCATCTCGTCGTGGTGCGGCGGATCGGAGACCGGGTGCTGCGCGGACAACAGGCGGTCCAGCTGCAGGTAGCCGCCATAGCTCATGCGGCCCGAGAGGTCGGTGTGGATGCCCGCTTCCAGCGGGCGCTCGTTCTTTTCTACGGCCATCCGTCGATCAACCGGGGCACCGCCCTGGGGGCGGCGGGGGCGCCAGCGTAACCGATGCCGGTGGCCGACCCCGGCAAGACGATGGAAAACCGGCACTTATGTCATGCCCATGCAATGCGTGTACCACAGGCTTGGGCTACATTGCGCCGGCCGGGGGCGGATCCGCCCCCGACAGGGGGCGGCATCCAATCCACTGAGGGAGAACCCGTTACATGGAAATGCCACGGGGCCGCCTTGCGGCCGTGTTCGCGTCTTTCGCCCTGCTCTTCGCCGCGTCTTCGGTGCAGGCGCAGGTGGTCATCAGCCAGGTCTACGGCGGCGGCGGCAACAGCGGCGCCACGCTGAAGAACGACTTCATCGAGCTGCGCAACAACGGACCCACCGCGGTCGACCTGACCGGCTGGAGCGTGCAGTACGCCTCCTCCACGGGTACCACCTGGAATGGCCGCACCAACCTCAGCGGCAGCATCCCGGCCGGCGGTTTCTACCTGATCCAGCAGGCGCAGGGCGCCGGCGGCACGGTGGACCTGCCCACGCCCGACGCCACCGGTACCATCGCCATGGCCGGCACGGCCGGCAAGGTCGCGCTGAGCCGCAGCACGACGGCGCTGACCGGTGCATGCCCGACCGCCGATGCGAACGTGGTCGACTTCGTCGGTTTCGGCAGCGCGGCCAACTGCTTCGAAGGCAGCGCGCCGACCGGCACGCTGAGCAACACCACCGCCGCGCTGCGTGGCGGCGACGGCAGCATCGACACCAACAACAACGGCGCCGACTTCGCGGTCGGTGCGCCGAATCCGCGCAACAGCGGCGCGGAGCCGCCGGAACCGCCGGATCCGCCGCTGGCGCTGACCATCGCCCAGATCCAGGGCAACGGCCTGCTGTCGCCGCACAACGGCAAGCGTGTGGTGACCGAGGGCATCGTCACTGCGATCAAGTTCAACAACGGCTTCTTCCTGCAGGCCGCCAACGACGACGGCGACCCGGCCACGTCCGATGCCGTGTTCGTGTTCACCAGCAGCGCACCGCCCGCCACCGCCGCGGTCGGCAACCGCGTGCGCGTGACCGGCACGGTCGAGGAATACACCCCGTCGTCCAATCCGCATCAACTGGCGATCACCGAGATCGTCACGCCGACGGTGGAGGTGCTGGAAACCGGCCTCGCCCTGCCCGCCGCGATCGAACTGACCGCCGCCGAACTCAGCCCCGACGCCCTGCCCGGCACGCTGGAGCGGCTTGAAGCCATGCGCGTGAGCGTGGCGCAGTCGGTGGTGATCGCCCCGTCCGGCGGCAGCATCGATGAGAACGACGCGCTGTCCTTCAGCGACGGCGTGTTCCACGTCGCCCTGCCCGGCGTGGCGCGTCCGTTCCGCGAAGCCGGCATCGGCGTGATGGATGCCATCACCCTGCCGGCCGGCAAGAATCCGCCGCGCTTCGACACCAACCAGGAACGCCTGATGGTGCGCAGCCGCGGCCAGGTCGGCGCACAGCCGCTGTCGGTCGACACCGGGGCGGAGGTCGCGGGCCTGCTGGGCGTGCTGGACTACTTCGCCGGCACCTGGGCGCTGCTGCCCGACGTGGCCACGCCGCCGACCGTCAGCGGTGGCCGCCTGCCGGAAGCCGTCAACGACCCCCGCTACGACGAAGTCACCGTCGGCAGCTTCAACCTGCTGCGCCTGTTCGACGAGGTCAACGACAGCAACGGCGCGGTGACGCTGACGCCGGAAGCGCTGGACAAGCGGCTGGCCAAGGCGGCACTGGCGATCTGCGACTACCTGAAAGCCCCGGACATCCTGGGCGCGGTGGAAGTGGAGAACCTGCGCGTGCTGCAGTTGCTGTCCGAACGCATCGACGCCACCTGCGCCGCGCGCCCGGGCTATGTGCCGTACCTGCAGCCGGGCAACGACGTGGGCGGCATCAACGTCGGCTTCCTGGTCAGCTCGCGCCTGACCGCCGACGGCGTGGCCCGTGTCGAGGTGCTGGACGTGGCGCAGTTCGGCAAGGAGACCACCCTTGCCAACCCGAACGGCACCACCAGCCTGCTCAACGACCGTCCGCCGCTGCGCCTGCGCGCCCGCGTGCACCAGGACGCGACCTCGAGCTATCCGCTGACGGTCATCGTCAACCACCTGCGCTCGCTCAACGACATCAACGACACCCTGCCCGGCAGCAGCGGCTGGGCGACCGGCGGCGAACGCGTGCGGGTGAAGCGCGGCGCCCAGGCGGTCTACCTGGCCCAGCTGGTGCAGGAGATGCAGCAGGCGAACCCGGACGAGAAGATCGTGCTAGTTGGCGACTTCAATGCGTTCGAGTTCAACGACGGTTACGTGGACGTGATGGGCATCATCCGGGGCGACGCCGCGCCGGAGGAGCAGGTGCTGACCTGGATGCCCAGCCCGCTGACCGTGCCGCTGGTGGATGGGTCGCAGCTGATTGCCGATCCGGCGCAGCGCTACTCGTATTCGTTCGAGGGCAACGCACAGACGCTGGACCACGTGCTGGTCAATGAGTCGCTGGTGATGGACGCCGCGCTGCGCGTGGACCATGCGCGCATCAACGCGGACTTCGGCGTGGACAACTTCGGTGATGCCACGCTGGCCGTGCGTTCGTCCGACCACGATCCGGTGCGCCTGAGCATCCGCGTGCCGTCCTTCGCCCGCGCCGACCTGTCGGCGACGGTGTCGGCCGACCGTGCCGACGCCAACGTCGGTGACACCGTGCGCTACACCGCCACCGTCCGCAATGCGGGCCCGGGTACGGCATCGCCGGCCGCGTTCGCGTTCGTGTTCTCGGCCGAGCTGTCGCCGTCGCTGGCCACGCTGCCGGCCGGCTGGAGCTGCGCGGCACCGGAAGTCTCGGCGGGCACCACCCGCGTGGCCTGCACCGTGCCGTCGCTGGCGGTGGGTGACGAAGCGACCTTCGCCATCGACGCCGTCGTCCCGGCCAGCGCAGCAGGTGCCACGCTCGGCCTGGGCGTGTCGGCCAACTCGACCGTGCTCGACCCGGCCAACGGCGACAACACCGCTGCCGTCTCGGTGGCCGTGGCAGCACTGCCGCAGACCCGCGCCGACCTGTCGGTGAAGCTGCTGGGCGCCGCCCTGCCGCTGCGCCGCGGCACCATCGCCACGCTGCTGGTGCCCGTGCGCAATGCCGGTCCCGACGCGGCCGAGCAGGTGACGGTGCGCCTGACCAGCAACGTGGAGGCCCGCTACGCCGCCGTCGCCGCCCCTAGTGGCTGGAGCTGCACGCGTGTGCAGGACACCACTGACGGCGCCGCCGCCGACTGCACCCGTCGTGGCGCCATGCCGCGCGGCGTGCAGACACTGGCCTTCGCCCTGGTGGTGCCGGGCAAGCCCAAGCGGGGCACCGCGCTGGAGTTCGACGCCACCGTCAGCAGCACGACGACCGACCCGAACCCGGCCAACAACCACGATCGCCTGGTCCAGCGCATCCGCTGAACTTTCCCGTCATCGTGGGGTCGACAGGGGCGCGGGCAACCGCGCCCCTTGTCGTTTGCGCAGCCCGCGACGCGCATCACGTCCGGGCACAGGCGGTCTGCCGCGGGACGACCGCCGTCCAAGCCGCTGTTTCAGCACCGGTTTCACCGCGGGGCCCGCGCCATCCACCCCCGTCTTGTTGCATTGCACGACAGCTGCCGGGCGCTCAGCTCCTAAAATTACATTTGAAACCAATTCCGCCACTGACGAGAACACCGTCCAGATGAGCATCGCCGCAAGCTTCGAGATCGAATACCTCCAGTACCTGGGCCCCGACGGCACCCTGGTGCGCAACGACCTGCCCGAGGCCGGGCGCGATGTCGCCCGCCTGCGCGAGCTGTTCAAGCAGATGCTGTTCGTGCGCACCTTCGACACCATGGCCATCGCCCTGCAGCGCACCGGCAAGCTGGGCACCTATGCGGCCTGCCTGGGCCACGAGGCCACCCACGTCGGCATCGGCGCCTCGATGCGCCCGGGCGATGTGCACGCGCCCAGCTACCGCGAATACGGCGCCATGTTCATGCGCGGGGTGAAGCCGCGCGACGTGCTGATGTACTGGGGCGGCGATGAGCGCGGCAGCGACTTCGACCGCGACAGCGACGCGCGCAGCGATTTCCCGTTCTGCGTGCCGATCTCCACCCAGTGCCTGCACGCCGCCGGCGCGGCGCTGTCGTTCAAGCTGCGCAAGCAACCGCACATTGCGGTGGCGACCTGCGGCGATGGTGGTTCGTCGAAGACCGATTTCTACGCGGCGCTGAATTCCGCCGGCGCCTACGAGCTGCCGCTGGTGCTGGGCGTGATCAACAACGGCTGGGCGATCTCGGTGCCACGCAGCGCGCAGACCGGTGCGCAGACGCTGGCGCAGAAAGGCCTGGCCGGCGGCCTGCACTGCCTGCAGGTGGACGGCAACGACCTGATCGCCGTGCTCGAGGGCATGCGCCGCGCCAGCGAGCGCGCCCGCAAGGGCCAGGGCGGCACGGTGATCGAGTTCGTCACCTATCGCCTGTCCGACCACACCACCGCCGACGATGCGCGCCGCTACCGCGACGATGCCGAAGTGAAGGCCGGCTGGGAACGCGAACCGATGACGCGCCTGCGCACCTGGCTGACCGCGCAGGGCGCCTGGAGCGAAGCCGACGAAGCCGCGTGGAAAGAGGAATGCGGCGCGCGCGTGGACGAGGAGGTCAACGCCTACCTCAACACGCCAGTGCAGCCCGTCGAGGCGATGTTCGACTACCTCTACGCCGATCCGCCGCCGGAACTGCTGCAGCAACGCGCCGCAGCGATCGCTGCGGAGAACCGCCCGTGAGCACCGTGATGAAGCCCGAAAACAAGACTGTGGGAGCGACGTCAGTCGCGAAACCGGACGCCGCGGCCACCCCGACCGCGATCACCCTGATCGAAGCCATCACCCAGGCGCTGGCCTGGGAGATCGCGCACGACGAATCCGTGCTGGTGCTGGGGGAGGACGTGGGCGTGAACGGCGGCGTGTTTCGCGCCACCGCCGGCCTGCAGCAGAAGTTCGGTCCCGAGCGCGTGCTCGACACGCCGCTGGACGAGACCACCATCGCCGGCCTGACCGTCGGCCTGGCCGCGCAGGGCATGAAGCCCGTGGCCGAGGCGCAGTTCGACGGCTTCGTCTATCCGATGGTCGACCACATCATCTGCCACGCCGCCCGCCTGCGCACCCGCACGCGTGGCCGCCTGCACTGCCCGATGGTGCTGCGCGTGCCGTGGGGCGGCGGCATTCGCGCGCCGGAACACCACAGCGAGGCCAACGAGGCCATCTTCACCAACGTGCCCGGGCTGCGCGTGGTGATGCCGTCCTCGCCGCAGCGCGCCTACGGCCTGCTGCTGGCCGCGATCCGCGACCCGGACCCGGTCATCTACATGGAGCCCAAGCGCATCTACCGCCAGTACAAGGAAGTGGTCGCCGACGACGGCGAAGCGCTGCCGCTGGACGTGTGCTTCGTGCTGCGCGACGGCACCGACGTGACCCTGGTGACCTGGGGCGCTCAGGTGAAGGAAGCGCTGGAAGCCGCCGACAAACTCGCCGGCGAGGGCATCAGCGCCGAAGTCATCGACGTGGCCACGCTGCGTCCGCTCGATTTCGACACCATCGCCGAGTCGGTGGCCAAGACCGGCCGCTGCGTGATCGTGCACGAAGCGCCGCGCACCGCCGGTTTCGGCGCCGAGATCGCCGCCCGCCTGGCCGAGCACTCCATGTACGACCTGCTGGCGCCGGTCGAACGCGTCACCGGCTACGACACCCATATCCCGCTGTTCCGCCTGGAAATGAAGTACCTGCCCAGCGTCGACAAGATCGTCGCCGCGGCCAAGCGGGCAATGGCGGCCGGCTGATGCGCGCCCGCGCCGTCCGCGACTACCGCACGCAGTACGCGAACCCCATCAGGTTCGCGCGCGGCGACGTGGTCGCGCTCGGCGCGCGCGACACCGAATGGCCGGCCTTCGCCTGGACCACCACCGCCGACGGCAATGCCGGCTGGGCGCCGGTGGACTGGCTGCAACCGCGGGACGACGGTCATGCCGTCGCCCTGCGTGACTACTCCGCACAGGAGCTGGACGTGCGGGCCGGCGACACCGTCGCCCTCCAGCACGAACTGGGCGACTGGTGGTGGTGCACGCATGCGGACGGCCGCAGCGGCTGGCTGCCGGCGCGCGACCTTGACCTGATCAACGACACGATTTCCGAAGAGACATCCGAATGAGCGAGAGCAAGACCTTCCACCTTCCCGACCTGGGCGAAGGCCTCCCGGACGCAACCATCGTCGAGTGGTTCGTCAAGGAAGGCGACGTGATCCGCCTGGACGAACCGCTGGTGTCGATGGAGACCGCCAAGGCGGTGGTCGAAGTACCGTCCCCGGTATCCGGCAAGGTGGTGAAGCTGGCCGGTGGCGCCGGCGATGTCGTCGTCACCGGTAGCATGCTGGCCGTATTCGAGCCCGACGCCAGCCTGCCGCAGCGCGCGGAGGGCCAGGATACCGGCCATCACCACGGTCCGCCGAAATCCGTTGCCGTGGGAGCGACGTCAGTCGCGAACCCAACATCCGATGCAGCCTCTATCGCGACTGACGTCGCTCCCACGGAGGCCGATGCCGACGCCGGCACCGTGGTCGGTGCCATGCAGTCGTCCAATGCGGTGCACACCGAACAGGCGATCGCCGTCGGCGGCGTCAAGGCCATGCCGGCCGTGCGCGCGATGGCGAAGAAGCTGGGCGTGGATCTGTCGCGCGTGCGCGCCAGCGGCGCCGACGGCGCAGTGACGATGCAGGACGTGAAACAGGCCGCTGCAGACGGGTCCGCGCGCGGCACCACGACCGCCGCACCCGCACGCACCACCGCGCCGGCCGCCGCGGCGGCACCGGTCGCGAACCCGCAGCGCACCACACTGTCCGCCACCGGCAAGCCGATGCGCACGCAGCCGCCGGGCGTGTCGGTCAGCGGCCAGCCGGAACAACTCAAGGGCGTGCGCCGGAACATGGCGCGCGTGATGGCCGATGCGCATGCCAAGGTCGTGCCGACCACGCTCAGCGACGACGCCGACATCCACGCCTGGACGCCCGGCAACGACATGACCGGCCGCCTGGTCCGCGCCATCGTCCGCGCCTGCAAGACGGTGCCGGCGATGAACGCCTGGTTCGACGGCGAGAAGCTGACCCGCACACTGCACCCGCATGTCGATATCGGCATCGCGGTGGATACCGATGACGGCCTGTTCGTGCCGGCACTCCGCAACGCAGACCTGCTCGAAGCCGGCGCTGTGCGCGAGAGCATCAACCGCCTGCGCGCGCAGGTGGAGGACCGCAGCATTCCGCCGTCCGAGCTGACCGGCTACACGATTTCGCTGAGCAACTTCGGCATGTTCGCCGGCCGCTACGCCACGCCCGTGGTGGTGCCGCCGTGCGTGGCCATCGTCGCCGCCGGCCGCGCCCGCCACCAGGTCACGCCGGTGATGGGTGGATTCGAATCGCACAAGGTCATCCCGCTGTCGGTGACCTTCGACCATCGCGCCTGCACGGGCGGCGAAGCCGCCCGCTTCCTCAAGGCACTGATCGACGACCTGGCCCTGCCGTACTGAGCGACTGCGTGCGGGTGGCCGGCCATGTACCCGTCGCCCACCCGCTCCCTGTGGGAACCGACGCACTGCGGGGAGCATTCGCCCGCGATGCGTGGCAGGATGCCGCGGTGATCCCACCGCAGGAGTCGCCATGAGCCATCGCAGCCGTCTGGCCGGTTTCATCATCGACAGCCAGGTCGACGACCTGCATGCCGCGTCGGCGTTCTGGAGCGCCGCGCTCGGACTGAAGGTCACGCACCCGGATGACGGCGACCTCGGTCTCTACGACAAGTTCGAACCCGGCCCGGGCGGCCTGCATATCGAAGTGCAGAAGGTGAAGCACGAGGCGCGCGTGCATCTGGACATCGAGACCGACGACATCGAAGCGGAAGTCGCGCGCCTGGAAGCGCTGGGCGCCAAGCGCGTGCAGCATGTGCGCAACCGCTGGTGGGTGATGGAAGCGCCCACCGGCCACCGCTTCTGCGTGGTGCCGATGGATGAGGACAGTACCCGCGGCAAACCCAACCGCTGGCCCTGACGCGCCTCAGTGCGCGAGCACGGCTTCCTCTTTCCAGAAGGCGAGCAGGCGCGTCAGACCCGAGGACGCAGCGGACTCGTCTTCCAGCCACGGAATCTCGCGACGCCACTGCGATTGGCTGAGCTGTTGCACCAGCGTCTGCGGTGCGGTGGCGAAGCCCATGTGCCAGCGCTGGAACAGGCGCTTTTCCACCCTGCCCTGCTCCAGGATCTCCAGCCGATGGTGCTGGCTGGCGCGCGCGATGCGGGCGTAGATCTGCTCCACGTCCGCGCGCGTTCCTTCCAGGTACTGCACGAAGCGCTGACCGCCATGCAGGAGTGCACCGGTCACGTCGGCCAGCTCGTTCGCCACACGCGCATCCAGCAGCAGCCGGTCGAGGTCGTTCGCATCCAGCGGACGCGTGGCCTGGCTCTGATAGACCAGGGCGTGCAGAGGGGCCACGTGCGTTCCGGTAGCGCGAAAGGAAGCGCAGCATAGCGCAGCGGATCCCATGAACGGCGTGCGCCCGCGCCGTTATTTTCGTTCAGTCTCGCTGCGTTCGCGCACGGCCTTGAATTCTGAACCGTTCAGCCAGTGCGGCCATGCATCGCTGTCCGCGATCTCGCGGCCGAGCGCGTACAGCAGCGCCACATCCTGCGCCTGGCCGCGGGCGTCCCACGATGCTGTCCAGGCATCACAAGGCTGGTGATAACAGCGGGCAAAGTAGGCATCGCGCAGCGCCTTTCCGCTCGCGACACCACCATCGATCCGGTCGAGTCCCGCGCCCACGGTGATCGCGGGAACACCGGCGCGCGCGAAGGCGAAGTGGTCCGCACGGTAGAAGAAGCCGGCTTCCAGGTTGGGATCCGGCGAATAAGTGCGCCCATGGGCTTCCGCCACGCGTTTCAGGTCGTTCTCCAGCGACACGCGACCCTTGCCCCAGGAGGCGATATCGCGTGTGGGACCATCGGGGCTGAGCATTTCGATGTTCAGCACGGCCGCGGTCTTCGCCAGCGGCACGAGCGGATTCGCCGCGTAGAACGTCGCACCCTGCAAGCCCTTCTCTTCCGCGGTCAGCGCCATGAACAGCAGCGTGCGCTGCGGCCGCGGGCCGGCGGCGAACACGCGCGCCAGTTCGATCACCGCCGCGACACCGGTGGCGTTGTCGACGGCGCCGTGGCGGACCGGGTCGCCGGCAGCATCCGGCTCGCCGATGCCGAACGCATCCCAGTGCGCGGAGTAGATGACGGTCTCGTCGGGACGCCGCGCCCCCTCCAGCCGGCCGATGACGTTCCGGGTGACCACCTGGTCACGCTCGACGTCGAACGCGGCGGACAACGTGGCGTCGCCGAGCGGAACAGGGGTGAACGCCTTCGTCTGCGCGCGACGCTTCTCCACTTCGAAGTCCAGCCCCGTACGCTTGAACAGCGACACGGCCAGATCGCGCTGCATCCAGCCCCGCAGCAGCGTGTGGTACGTCGCCGCGTCGGGACGCGGGATGTCGAACACCGGCGACAGTCCCGACGCGCGCACCGTCGCCCACCCGTAGGCGGCCGGTGCGGTCTCATGCACGATCAGCACGCCCGCGGCGCCCTGGCGCGCGAGCTCCTCGTACTTGTAGGTCCAGCGTCCGTAGTAGGTCACGGCGCGTCCGTCGAACGCGCCCGGCGCGTCGGTCTCGAAATCGGGATCGTTGACCAGCACCACGGCGACCTTGCCTTTCAGGTCGGCGCCCTTGTAATCGTCCCAACCGCGCTCGGGTGCGGTGATGCCATAGCCGACGAACACCAGGGGCGCGTCCATCAGCGCGACACGATCGACCGGGCTCAGGCTCTGCAGCACTACGTCATCGCCGTTGGTCAGCGTCTGCGTTTCGCCACCGATGCGCAGCGATGCGGTCACCGCGCCCTCCACCTGCGCACGCACCAGCGGCACGTCCTGGGTCCAGGTGCCCCGTTCGCCACTGGGCTGAACGCCGGCCTTCTTCAGCTCGTCCACCACGTAGGCGATCGTCTTCTCTTCACCGGGCGTGGCCGGTGCCCGGCCTTCGAACGCGTCCGAGGCCAGCACGCGCACATGCCGCGACAGATGGTCGGGGTTGATGCCTCCGCCGGGGATGTCGGCGGCGAAGGCGGGAAGGAAGCCCAGCGGCAGGAGCAGAAAAGGAACGGCGCATTTCATGGAACTCCACCTCATTCGATCAGCGCCCCGAGTCTAAAGGATCGCTGTAGGAGCGACGTAAGTCGCGACCGCACGCCCTGCGAACACGGTTGGCAAGATGCGCACGACGCGGCGCCTTTCGTAACAGCCAAGGCCCCCTTTCCTTCCGGTCGCGACTTACGTCGCTCCTACAGGTAGACGCAGCACCTCACGGCCGCCCACGATCCAGCCACACGCCCAGGCCCTGCGCGTTGAGTTCGACGTCCATCGCAAGCACGCGCAGTACGTCCTCGTCTGCCAGCGGCACCTGCTGGGCATGGGCGCGCTCGAGGTACAGCGCCGACAATGCGGCGGCGATGCAGCGATGGCGATCTGCACGCCCGTCGCAGGCGTCGGCGATGGCCACCATCGCATCGATCTGTTCGTACAGCGACTGCGCCAGGCGCGGCACATCGGATACGGGCCCGTAATGGGTGAGGTACATCGCCTCGGGCGCACGCTCCACCATGCGCGCGATGCTGGCCTTCAGGGCCTGCGGTTCGAACTGCACCGGTGTGGTCGTGGGCAGGATGAAGGCACCCTGCGGCCCGTCCAGCTCGCGATACGAAAGCCCGAACGTGTCCCCGGTGAACCAGCTGCGGCTGCGCGCGTCCCAGATGCAGTGATGGTGGCGCGCGTGGCCCGGCGTATCGATGCACTCTAGCACGCGGCCCGCCAGCATCACCTTCTCGCCATCCTCCACCACGCGCACGCGCGCCTCCGGCACGGGTTGGAGGGTGCCGTAGCTGCGCTGCATTTCCTCTTCGCCATAGACGGCGGTGGCGCCGGCGATGAGCTTTTCCGGGTCGATGAGGTGCAGCGCGGCGCGCGGATGCGCGACCAGGGTGGCGTTGGGCAGCTGCTGTATCAGCAAGCCGGCCCCGCCCGCATGGTCCAGGTGCACGTGGGTGACGATGAGCAGGTCGATGTCCGCAGGCGCGAGGCCGGCGCGCTGCGCCGCCGCCAGCAACAGCGGCGCGGAATGGTTGGTGCCGCAGTCGATGAAGGCACCGCGACCTTCCTCGACGATCAGGTAGGCGGCGTCGAAGTGATCGCGCTGGAACGCGGTGTCGATGGTGTGGATGCCGTGGAGGCTCATCCGCGGGCCTGTGTGGGAACGGATGGGCCGATTCTAGTCCCCGCGTCGCACCGGCACGACCCGCCTTTGGTGGAACACGCCGTCCTTGCGGCTCAGCCGCGCGACAGCCACCAGCTGCGCAGCGGCACCGCCAGTGTCAGCACGAACAGGAAGGCACCGTACGCCACCAGCGTGGCCAGCACCTGTTTCCAGATGGCGCCCGTGCCGACGTCGGACGCGCCCAGCGCATACCCCCACTGCATGCCGATGAAGCTGAGCACGAAGGCCACCGCCAGCGCCGCGAGATCGAAGCCCTTGCGGCGTGCGGTGCGAGGCTGGCGCGGGAACAGCCAGTACAACGATCCCAGCAACAGGAACCACGGCAGGAACAGGATGACCGCCAGGTACGGCATGACTCAGGCCTCCGCGGCGCGCAACGCGGCCAACGCCGCAAGCACGTCGCCGGCGGGAACCTGCAGCACGATCTCCGGCGTCTCCATCGCATCGGCCTGCTCGGCCTGCTTCAGTACGCCGATCAGCTTGCCGGCGTCCTTCGGCGAATCGAAGCCGTTGCTCTGCACCAGCACGTTGCCCTCGGCGTCCGTGAGCTTGAAGTAGAAGCGGCCGTCGGTATCGCGGTACTGCTTGAACGCCGGCAGCGCGGCCTTCGATGCCGTGGCCTTCGCCTCGACCACCGGTTGCTGGGAGAGGTCACGCAGGCCCACCGCATGGCGAAGCTCGGCCAGCAGCGGCGTGGCATAGCGCTCGCGCAGGCGACGCGCGCCATCGCGCAGGATGGCTTCGATATCGGCCGGCCTGGCCATCAGCGCTTCGTACTTTTCGCGCAGCGGTGCGATTTCCGCATCGATGCGTTCGAACAGCTGCTGCTTGGCATCGCCCCAGCTGATGCCGTCGGCGAACTTCTGCGCGAACGCGCGCGTTTCCTCGACGCTGCCGAAGGCCTGGTACAGCTGGAACAGGGCCGAACCCTCGGTGTCCTTCGGCTCGCCGGGGCCGCGCGAGTCGGTCAGGATGGAGAACACCAGCTTCTTCAGTTCCTCGCGCGGCGCGAACAGCGGGATGGTGTTGTGGTAGCTCTTGCTCATCTTGCGCCCGTCCAGGCCGGGCAGCGTGGCCACGTTGTCGTCGATCAGCGCTTCCGGCAGGGTGAAATACGCCTTGCCGTAGACGTGGTTGAAGCGCTGGCCGAAGTCGCGCGCCATCTCGATGTGCTGGATCTGGTCGCGGCCCACCGGTACCTGGTGCGCGTTGAAGATCAGGATGTCCGCCGCCATCAGCACCGGATACATGAACAGCCCCGCGCTGACGCCGGCATCCGGGTCTTCGCCCTCGGCGACGTTCTTGTCCACCGCGGCCTTGTAGGCGTGCGCACGGTTGAGGATGCCCTTGCCCGCCACGCAGGTCAGGAACCAGGTCAACTCGGTGATTTCGGGCACGTCGCTCTGGCGGTAGAACCAGACCTTGTCCGGCTCCAGGCCGCAGGCCAGCCAGGTCGCCGCGATCTCCAGCGTGGAGCGCTGGGTGCGCGCCGGGTCCTGGGCCTTGATCAGGCTGTGCAGGTCGGCCAGGAAGTAGAAACTCTCCGTGTCCGCGGCACGGCTGGCGGCCACGGCGGGGCGCACGGCGCCGACGTAGTTGCCCAGATGCGGGGTGCCCGAGGTGGTGATGCCGGTAAGGACGCGGGTGGTCATGTGCGAAGCGGGGGAATGCGGGAAAGCGGCCAGTTTACCGGCTGGGGGCGGGCGGTGCCGGGGGGGCCGTGCGACACGGCGTCGCAGGCACGCCCCACTGGCCGCTTAACCGGCGTAGATGTCGCCGTCCCCGGCAACCCCACTGCCATGGGCCGTCCGTTCCCAGCATCGTCCCCACCTGGAGAACGGACATGCTGCATCGCTTCCTTGCTTCCCTGGCCACGCTGGCGCTGCTCGCCGCGTGCGCCCCGTCCCATGCCCGCCCCCTGGTGGACGTCAGCGTGGTCGACCGCGACACCGGCGAATGGCTGTCCCAACATCCCCACCGGGGCGATGTCTGGGTGGCCGGTTCGCCCGGCCATCGCTACAGCGTCCGCCTGACCAACACCACCGGCGAGCGCGTGCTCGTCGTGCTGTCGGTCGATGGTGTCAACGCGATCACGGGCCAGACTGCGCACCCCTCGCAGGCCGGCTACGTTTTGGCACCGTGGCAAACAACGGAGATCAACGGCTGGCGCAAGTCGATGCACGACGTGGCGCAGTTCGTCTTCACCGACCTCGGCGACAGCTACGCCGCACGTACCGGCCGGCCGCGCAACGTCGGTGTGATCGGCATAGCGGCGTTCCGCGAAGCCCGCACCCACTATCCGCAGTACACGCCGCCGCCGATCGCGCGTGGACGGATGGAGAAGCGTGGCGAAGCCAATGACGCCGCCGCCGCACCCGCAGACACGTCACGTGGCCTTGCGGCCGAAGAATCCATGCGCCAGCAGAGCATCGGCACCGGGCACGGGGACCGCGAATGGGCCCCGACCTCGCGCACGGATTTCGAACGCGCGACCCGCCAGCCGGAGCAGGTGAGCGAAGTGCGCTACGACGACTATCGTCGCCTGGTTGCGCTCGGCGTTGTACCACGGCGCCATGGTCCGATATGGCGCGAGAACGCGCCTTCCGCGTTCCCCGGCGGCTTTGTCGCCGATCCGCCGCGCTATCGTTGAGCGCGAAAACGCAGACGGGCCGCGCGAGGCGGCCCGTCCTGCTCGACGCGGCAACAGCCGGTCAATGGTTCATGGATTTGTCCGAACGCAAGGTGCGCTGGAAATCCTCCACTTCGGTATGCGCGCGATCACGGTCGTAGCCGTAGCGCTCCTGCAACCGGCCCTCCAGATACTCCGCATTGCCCTGGGCCACCTTGAAATCGTCGTCGGTGAGATCGCCCCACTTGGCCTGGATCTTGCCCTTCAGCTGCTTCCAGTTGCCGGCGATGATGTCCTGGTTCATGGCGTTTCCTCTTCGTGTTTCGCGGCAGGGGGTTGCCGCATGCGCAGCGTCGCAGGCAATGCGTTCCCATCCGATCAACTGCGCGTCAACGCGCCATTAGAAGACGCTGAATGGTTCAGCGGCATGACGAGGCGCGGGACAGTGGACGCGCGCTGAAATGGAAACGGGCCGCGATGCGGCCCGTCCATTCACCGGAAGCCGCGGGTCACTTGCCCGAGGATTCCTCGACCTTCTCGCCGACCTTCTGCACGTCCTTGCCGAACCCCTTGACGGTGTTGCAGCCGGACAGCACGGCGACGGAGAACAGGGACAACAGCATCAACGCGACGAAACGCTTCATGGGCGACTCCTGTGGACGGTATTCACGGCCAGCGGCCGGCGGTCCGCACCGGACCGGCCGCGCAGTCTGATTCAACCATACTGGCTGGCGGCTGACCACGCAGGAACGAACAAGGGCCGGGGAGCTACCCCGGCCCTTGCTCAGGCTGTCGCGGACGAGGCGTCAGGTTCGCTGGCTCAGCACTTGCCGTCCTTGCAGTCCTGGGCCTTGTCCTCGACCTTCTCGCCGACCTTCTGGACGTCCTTGCCGGCGCCGGCCATGGTGTTGCAACCGGACAGGACGGCCGTCGAGAACAGGGCCAGCATCAGCAGGGTCATCGCACGCTTCATGGGTCTTCTCCTTGGTGGATAGCGGTGCCGTCGCGGGTGCGTCCCACTCCGCGGCGGCGTGTGCGTCCACCTTCGACGCGGCGCCGTATAGGGCGCGTGAAGCCCGCAGCAACCCGTTCAGTCGCAGTTTTCCTGCCCCGCCCGACTCAATCGCGCATCAGGGTGGACTTGCCGAACAGGCTTTCCACCAGGTCCACCGTGAGCTTGGCGGTACGGTTGCGCCGGTCCAGCACGGGGTTGAGTTCGACGATGTCCAGCGAGCCCATCAGGCCGGTGTCGGCGATCATCTCCATCACCAGCTGCGCTTCGCGATAGTTGGGGCCGCCCGGCACGGTGGTGCCCACGCCCGGCGCGATGCTGGGGTCCAGGAAATCCACGTCGAAGCTGACGTGCAGGTGGGTGTCGGCATCCATGCCCTCCAGCGCGGCTTCCACGGTGCGCTTCATGCCGACCTCGTCGATGTAGCGCATGTCGTACACGTCGACCCTGTGGTCCTTGATCAGCTTCTTTTCCTCGGGATCGACCGAACGGATGCCGATCTGCCGGACCATGGCCGGGGTGATGGCCGGGGCGTCGCCGCCGAGTTTCGTCAGCGCATCCGGGCCGATGCCGCACAGACAGGCCACGGGCATCCCGTGGATGTTGCCCGACGGCGTGACCTCGCTGGTGTTGAAGTCCGAGTGCGCGTCCAGCCAGAGCACGCGCAGCTTCCTGCCGGCCTGCCGGCAGTGGCGCGCCACGGCAGTGATCGAGCCCATCGCCAGGCAGTGGTCGCCGCCCATCATGATCGGCAGGCGTCCACGTGCCAGTTCGGCCGCCGTCGCGTCCATGACGGCGCGGTTCCAGGCCACGACTTCGTCCAGATGGCGATAGCCATCGACCGGCCCGGTCCACGGATTGGCCGGCCCCTGCACGTTGCCGGCGTCGATCACGTCCACGCCGCGCGCCAGCAGCGCCTCGCCCAGACCTGCGATACGCAACGCATCGGGCCCCATGCGCGCACCGCGATGGCCGGCACCGACGTCGGTGGGCACGCCGATCAGGGACACGGGGGGAAAGGTTCGACTCATGGATACGTCCTGCGGAAAACAGACGCACAGTCTAAGCCGGAGGCGATGACGGCCCTGTGGCATCGCAACACGCGCACCGCGTGGCAGGGCTTGATGGTGCCGCTTATCCGAATCGAACGGATGACCTACCGCTTACAAGGCGGTTGCTCTACCAGCTGAGCTAAAGCGGCGTGGGCGGCAATTCTAGCGCAGCGCAGCGCATTCGAGCGGCTGCGGCGCGCCGCTGGATGCCAGGCGCGCCAGCGCATCCAGGTCGGCGCCGGCGGCCGCGCCCGCATCCAGCCACCACAGGCTGGGGCCCGCACGTCCCACGGGCTGCATCTGCGCGGGGAAACCGGCGGCCTGCAACTGCGTCAGGCGACGTTCCGCCGCTTCGCGACTGCGGTAACGGCCCAGGGCGATGCCGTTGGCCTGCTCGCCCTGGCGCACGACCAGGAAATCGTCGAAGCCGGCCGCGCCGATGCGGCCCGCCGTCGCCTGCGCTTCCTCCAGCGATGCCGCGGGCGGCAACACCACTTGGTATCCCCCGGTGCCGGCGCCGGGAACTTCGCGCAGGCGCGCGTGCAGGATCCGGCCGGCCAGGGCCGCCTGTGCCTGCAGGGCCGAGGACTCGCGGGTATAGGGCCCCAGGCTGAAGCATGCGGCCAGCGCAGCAGGCGGCACCGCATCGCGCGCTTGCGGGACCGGCGCCTGCGTCGGCATCGACGGCGCTTCATTCACCAGTTGCAGGCGAGCCACACCCGCGGGCAGTGCGGGCTCTGCTGGCGGCGTCGGCGCGGGACGGGTCAGCCACCAGGCGGCAGCTCCCAGGTTCAACACCACCAACAGGACGATCAGGGCGCGGATCAGCATGCACCGATTCTAGCCGTGCTCAGCCGTCGGCACCGAGCCGTGCCCAGAGGGCCACGCCTTCCAGCACCAGCGAAGGCGCAAGCATGGCGTGGTCCAGGTGCGACACCAGCTCCCCTGCGCCGCCGCCATGCAGCAGCAACGCGGGGCGCTCGCCCAGCCGCTGTTCGGCCTGCGCCAGGCTACGTTCGATCAATCCCAGCGCCGCCCCCTCGCAGCCGGACGCCAACGCATCGCGGGTGTCGGCGGCGAATTCCAGATAGTCGCCCCCCTGGGCCGGCAGCTGCGCCGCCGCCTGCTGCAGCGCCTCGCGCATCAGCCGGGGGGAAGGCGCGATGCGCCCCCCGTGATGACGACCCTGCGCGTCCAGCAGGTCGATGGTCACCGCGGTGCCCACGCCGACCACCAGCCAGGCCCGCGTGCCGCGCGCATGCGCAGCCAGCAAGGCCAGGAACCTGTCCACGCCCAGGCGCGCGGGATCGGCATAGGCGATACGCACGCCCGCCAGCGTCGGCTGCGTACGCACGATGGAGATGCAGCCGAAACGGCGGGTCAGCCAGTCCACCGCCGCCGCCGTGCGCGCTGGCGACGCGACGCTGGCCAGGACGGCGGAGGCCGCTTCGCCGGTGACCGCGGCGGGAACGGCGTCATCGAGTGCGCCCGCGACGTCGTCGCCGTAACCGAGCGCCCGCACCTCGCCCAGGCGACCGTCCGCCTGCAGCGGCGCGCATTTCATCCGGGAGTTGCCCAGGTCGAATACCCACTGCGTCATGAGGCCCTCACGCTGACATCGCCCGCATGCACCCGGCGCACGGCCTGCCCCATCCGCACGCGCAGCGCGCCATCCTCGCCGATGCCGTCGGCGATACCGTGTTCGTCGCCCTGCGCGCCATGCACGGTCACGGCGCGACCCGCCAGCACATCGAGCGCGGCGTAGCGTGCCAGGAAGGGCGACAGACCCTCGTCGTCGAACAGGTCCAGCGCCGGCAGCAAGGCATCCAGCAGGCAGGCGGCCAGCGCGTTGCGCGATGGCGCATCCACACCCAGGCGCGCGAGATCGGTCCAGGCCTGGTCGATCGTGGCGGCGAAGTCGGGAGGCATGCGCACATTCAGGCCGATGCCGATCACCGCGCGCGCCGGACCGGCATGCTCGCCCCCGCCTTCCACCAGGATGCCGCCCAGCTTGGCGCCACCGGCCAGCAGGTCGTTGGGCCACTTCACGCCGACGCCGTCGTAGCCCGCCTGCCGGAGCGCTTCGGCGACGGCCACACCGGCCACCAGACTCAGGCCGCCCAACCGTGCGAGGCCGCCGGAAAACTGCCGGGACACCGACAGGTACAGGTTCGCCGCGATCGGCGATGCCCAATGCCGGCCGCGTCGTCCGCGCCCGCCGGTCTGCTGTTCGGCCAGCAACACCGCGACGCCCTGCGCGGGCGCCTTGCGGCGCAGGAGTTCGCTGTTGGTGGAGTCCAGCGACCATGCCACTTCGAGGGCCGACACCGAACCTGCGTGCCGCATCACCGCGAGAATGCGTTCCGATTCCAGCAGTTCGACCGGCGCCGCGAGAGCGTAGCCCCGGCCCGGCTGCGCATCGATGCGTACGCCCCCCTCGCGCAGGGTTTCGATGCGCTTCCATACCGCCGCACGCGTCTGCCCGACGGCACGTGCTAGCGCATCGCCGGAGACCGGTCCTTCCGCAAGACGCACCAGCAGGTCGCGCTCGCCGCTCATGCGCGACGGCGCCAGAAGCGCACGCGCTCGAAGCGCGACTCGGTGCCCGCGCGCAGACGCTGCACGTTGGCGCGATGGGTGAACAGCACCAGCAGCGCCGCCACTGCCGCGAAGGCCTGCGTGGCGACATCCGCTCTCAGCCACACGGCCAACGGCAGCAGGCAGGCCGTGGCGATGATGGAGGCGAGCCCGACGTAACCGCTGGCGACCAGCACGCACACCCACACCAGGAACAACGGCAACAACGCGACCGGCCAGAGGACCGCAACGCCACCCAGCAACGTACCCACGCCCTTGCCGCCGCGGAACCCGTGCCACAGTGGCCACACGTGGCCCAGCGCGGCCGCCAGAACGGCCAGCCACGCGACCGTGCGCACGGGCAGCACGCCCTCCACCGGCGCGAACCGCAGCGCGAGCCACGCCGCCAGCGCACCCTTGCCGATGTCGATCAGCACCACACCCAGGGCGAACTTCGCGCCCTGGGTACGGAAAGCGTTGGTGCCACCCGCGTTGCCGCTGCCCTGCGTGCGGATGTCCACGCCACGCAGGCGGCCCAAGGTCAGGCTGCCGGAGACGGAGCCCGACAGGTAGGCCAGCAGCAACAGGAAGCAGACGATCAGCATGGCGCCATTATGGGCCAGGTGCCGGCGCGCTCAGCCATCCGGGGCCGGCTGCACGGCCACGATCAGCGCACCCGGTCCCGCATGCGCGCCGATGGCCGCGCCGGTTTCCACCAACCGGTCCTCGCAAATATCCAGACGCGAGCGCAATGCGGCCAGCAGGCGCTCCGCATCCGGCCGCGCGTCGCAGTGGCCCACGATCAGACGCCAGCGCCGGCCGCCCGGCAATGCCCGTGCGACCCGCCGTGCGAACGCTTCCGGCGCGTTCGCACGCGTGAGCAGCAGGCCCGCCACGACCATCCGGCCATCCACGCTCATCTTCGCCATGGGGGTCAACGCCGTCAGGCGTGCGATCGGCGCGGCCCAGCGCGGAATGCGTCCGCCACGCACCGCGTGCGAGATGTCCGGCGCGATCGCCCACATCCGCGTGAGCGGGCGGAGGCGATCCAGTTCCGCCACCACCTCGCTCTCGCCCTGCCCCTGTGCGGCGAGTTCCGCCGCGCGCCAGACCAGCAGCGCCTGCCCGCAGGCGGCATTGACGGTGTCGAACACGCGCACGCGCGCCCCGGGGTCGCGTGCCGCGGCATGCTCGCCCGACTGCAGCGTGCCGGACAGCGCGCGCGACAGGCCCACGTACAGCACGCGCGCATGGTGCGCGAGCGACAGCTCGAACTGCCGACGGAAATCCCCTGGCGGCGGCTGGCTGGTGCGGGGCAGCTGGCGCGAGGCCGCCATGCGCCGGTAGAACTCGGCCGTGGACAGGCCCACCTTGTCCAGGTAGTCGCGTCCATCCAGATCCACGCGCGCCGGTACCACGCCGATGGCGTAGCGCTCGGCGATGTCCTCCGGCAGGTCGGCCGCGCTGTCGGTGACGATCACCAGCGACTGGGCCAATCCGGCGGTGGTCTGCTGGCGGACCATGTCGTCGGCCTTCATGCCTTCGACCTGGCCCTGCGCCGCGCAGGCGTCGAACAATGCCTGCGGCGATCCCGTATGCGCATGCACGCGCAACCGCGACGCGCCGCCTGCGATCACGATGGAGTCCGCGCCCACCGCTTCCAATGCGGTGCGAAGACGTTCCCGGTCCAGTCCTTCGCCCAGCAGAAGGCATTCGGTGCACCAGCGACGCGCCGGATCGATGTCGTGGTCATGACCGAGCGGATCGGTGGCATCGTTCGCGGCCGGTGGCGCGCTGCCGCGCATGCGCACGGCGCGGGGCCCGCCCTCGACGAACTCGGCGATGCCTTCGAGCAGGTCGACGAATCCCTGCGCGCCCGCGTCCACCACGCCCGCCTTCTGCAGCAGCGCCATCTGCCGTGGGGTGTCGGCCAGCGCGCGGCGCGCACGGTCCAGCGCACGTGCGAAGCCGCTGCGCGTATCGGCCGGGGCATCGACCTCGCCCGCGGCGGCCTCCAGTTCGTCGGCGAACGCCGAGATGACGCTGAGGATGGTGCCTTCCACTGGCTGCGCCAGGGCCTGACGGGCGCTTTGCGCGCCCTGGCGGACGGCCGCAGCGAGCGAGCGGCTGTCCAGCTCCGGCAGGGTCCGCACGCGCTCGGCCACCCCATACAGGAACTGCGCCAGGATCGCGCCGGAGTTGCCGCGCGCACCGTCGATGGCATCGTTGCCGACCCGGCTGAGCAGGTCACCGGCGTGCTGGCTGGGTTGGCTGAGCGCCCCGTTCAGCACGCTGCCCAGGGTCGATGCAAGGTTGTTGCCGGTGTCGCCGTCGGCCACGGGGAACACGTTGATGCGGTTCAGTCCGTCCCGCGCGGCGATGACCCGCCTGGCGCCGGCGATCAGCGCCAGGCGCAGGGCGGGTGCGGTCAGGGGGCGGTTCTGGGGTTCGGGCATGCGCGCAGTCTGCCGCAAGCGGTCGGACCCAGCTGCTGCGTCGCAGCAGCCGATGCCGGCTTTTCCTCGATCCGTCGCCGCAGGCCCGCGTTTCGTCGCACGGCACGGCCGGATGGGTGCCGGCGGATGCCATTCAGGCTATAGTCGGCGGTGTTCCCTGGCCGCTGTACCCGACCGACAGGAGTCCCTCCGATGCTTCGCGCCAGCCTTGCCCTGATGCTTCTCGGTGCCTCGGCGGCCGTGCTCGCCCAGAACGGCCGCGGCATCGCCAACGACGCGTCCACCAGTTGCCAGGACCTAAACGACCGCGCGGTCGCCGAGCGCACGGCCGACGCCTTACCGGCCGCGCCGGATGCGCGCCGGGCGCGTGCCACGGCGGTCCGCAACAAGTACGCCGCCCCTGCCGCCGTGCTGTCCCCGTCCCCGCGCGGAGGTGGCGACGACGACGAGACGCCGCTGCCGCGCAGTCGTGGTTCGAAGTGGCACAGCTTCCTGCCGGGCATGTTCCGCTGACGCGGACGGCAACACCCGGTGATCGGCCTGCTGCGCCGCCTGCGGCGCCCCGCCCCGTCCGTTGACGAAACCCTCTGGCGCGCCATGCGTGCCGGTACGCCCTGGGTATCGGCCCTCGACGACGCCCGCGCGGATCGCCTGCGCGGGCTGGCCGCACGCTTCCTGCACCAGAAGACGATCACGCCGCTGGCCGGGCTGGACCTGGACGACGGTCAACGCCTGCAACTGGCGGCGCTGTGCTGCCTGCCGCTGCTGGAGTTCGGCGAAGCGGGATTGCGCGGCTGGTCGCAGCTGATCGTCTACCCGGACGCCTTCCGCGTACGGCGCACGCACACCGATGCGGCCGGTGTGCTGCACGAATGGGAAGACGACCTGGCGGGCGAAGCCTGGGACCAGGGGCCGCTGATCCTGTCCTGGGCCGACGTGCAGGCCGATCTGGCCGAGCCCGATGCGGGCTTCTGCGTGGCCGTGCACGAGATGGCGCACAAGCTGGATGTGCTGGACGGCGAACTCGACGGCACGCCGCCGCTACCCGACGCCTGGCACGGCCGATGGGCGCGCGACTTCCAGCGCGCCTACGACGACTTCTGCATGCAGGTGGACCTGGGGCGCGAGACCGCGATCGATCCGTATGCCGCCGAAGCGCCCGAGGAATTCTTCGCGGTGGTCACCGAGTACCACTTCTCCGCCCCGGACGTGCTGGCCGGATCGATGCCGGCGGTAGCCGGGCACCTGCGCAGGTTCTACGGACCGTCGCCGTTCGCCGCCTGATCGCGGACGCGGCGCAGACGCTCCGCGGCACCCCTACAGACCCGGCGGCAGGCGCACCTCGAAGCGGGCGCCACCCAGTTCATCAGAACGCTTCACCTGCAGCTCGCCGCGGTAGTCGCGGATCAGGTCCTGCACGATCGACAGGCCGATGCCGTGACCCTGCACGCGTTCGTCGCCGCGGACGCCCCGCTGCAGCACTTTGGCCACATCGTCCTCGGCGATGCCGGGACCGTCGTCGTCCACCGCCAGGAACAGGCCCGCACGCCGTTGCGGCGCGGTAGCACCCACCTCCACCGTCAGCAGCACCCGCGAGCGCGCCCACTTGAAGGCGTTCTCCAGCAGGTTGCCCATCAGTTCCTGCAGGTCGCCGGTCTCGCCGTGGAAGCGCGCGCGCGGGTCGATCTCGAACTCGCAGATCACGCCCTTGGACGCATAGACCTTCTCCAAGCCGCGCACGATCTCTTCGGCGTGGGGCTCGATCTCGACCGCCGCCGAGAACAGTTTGTGCCCGCTGGAGGCCGCACGCGCCAGCTGGTACGACACCAGGTTGTTCATCCGCTTGAGCTGCACGTCCAGCTCCTGCCGCAACGCCTCCGGATCGGCGGTGTTGTCCAGTTGCGTGCGCAGCACCGCGATGGGCGTCTTAAGGCTGTGCGCCAGGTCGGCCAGGGTGTTGCGCTGGCGCTCCAGGTTCTCGCGTTCGCTCTCGATGAAGGCGTTGATGCTGTCGGTCAGCGGCTCCAGCTCGCGCGGATGGCTTTCTGTCATCCCGGACAGTTCGCCGCGCTGCACGCGGCTGAGTTCGAAGATCACGCGCCGCAGCGGACGCAGGCTCCAGCGCAGCACCAGCATCTGCAGCAGCAGCAGGATGACGCCCGCGCCGCCCAGATAGACCCACAGCGAGCCGCGGAACACGCGGATCTGCGCACTCAGCGCCTGCGCGTCCTCCAGGATGTAGATGCTGTAGGGGATCTCGGCGTGCTGGTGGGTCGCAGGCCATGCGTATCCCACGCCGTACCGGTAGGCCTGGCTCTCGCTGCCGTCGGCGCGGCGGATCGGCAACGGCCCCTCGAACGACTCCTCCAGCGCACCCAGCAGCTGCGGCACCGGCAGCTCGGGGCCGAGCGTGGAATTGGATCCCCACGGCGGCACGCCCTGCAGCACCACCTGCGCATACATGCCGCTGTCGGGCATGTCGAAACGCGGATCGGGCGTGTTGTACGGCGGGATGAGCGTGCCGTTGCGGCCGAATTCCACCTTGTCGGTGTAGTACAGCGCGTAACTCTTCAGGCGCTGGCGCAGGTTGTCTTCAGCGGTGTCGACGAAGGCGCGGTCCAGCGCGTAACCGGCCAGGGCGAGGAACGCCAGCAGCGCCAGACTGGCCGCCAGCAATTGGCGCGCACGCAACGAACGCGGCCGCCACCCGTCGAACCGGTCACGGCCGACGGGGGCGGAAGCTGCGGCGCCGGAGGGGGGCGCGGGCATCAAGTGCAGGCGATGCCGGCGCGATGCATCAGCCTTCGCCGCTGCGCGGGATGGCGAAGCGGTAGCCGCGGCCGCGCACGGTCTCGATCGGCTTCAGTTCGCCGTCCGGATCCAGCTTCTTGCGCAGGCGGCCGATGAAGACTTCCAGCACGTTGGAATCGCGGTCGAAGTCCTGCTGGTAGATGTGCTCGGTCAGGTCGGCTTTCGAGACCAGTTCGCCCGCGTGCATCATCAGGTATTCGAGCACCTTGTACTCGTAGCTGGTCAGGTCCACGTTGCTGCCGTTGACGCTGACGGTCTGCGCCGCCAGGTCGAGGGCGACCGGACCGCATTCCAGCGTGGGCTTGCTCCAGCCGGCGGCACGTCGCAGCAGCGCGTTGACGCGGGCCAGCAGTTCCTCGACATGGAACGGCTTCACCAGATAGTCGTCGGCGCCCTGCTTCAGGCCCTCGACCTTGTCCTGCCAGCTGCTGCGCGCGGTCAGGATCAGCACCGGGAATTTCTTGCCCTCGTCGCGCAGGGCCTTGATCAGCTCCATGCCCGACATCTTCGGCAGGCCGAGGTCGATGATGCCCACGTCGAACGGCACTTCGCGACCCATGTACAGACCTTCCTCGCCGTCCTGGGCCGCGTCCACCGCGAAGCCTTCGCGCTTCAGGCGCGCGGCAAGGGTTTCACGCAGGGGGGCTTCATCTTCGACCAGCAGGATACGCATGGACTCTCCTTGGAATGCGGCGCGGCGCCAGGCCGCGCGGGACGTGCTCGTGTGAGCCGTGATTCTACGTAAGACTACGGGCGCGGGGGGTTATCGCCGCGTGGAGGCGGGGTCATGTCACGACGCGGGCGCGCCGGCGCATCGGCACCGCGTCGGGCGGGGCCGGCATCGTCCATGACACGTACCCGTCCGCGGTCGTCCACGTACTTCACCCGGTTGATCTCGCGACCGTCGTACTGCATGCGTTCCACGCTCAGCACCTGCCCGCCGGTTTCGTTGCGTACGCGCCGCACCGAGTCGGACATCGACGAACGATGCGCGCGCTCTTCGGCCCGCGGGAACGCCCGCTCGCGCGAGGGCGGGCCACCCTGCTCATCCTGCGCCCACGCACCCGCGGCTCCCGCGACGGAAACGAGGGCGGCCAGGGCGACAGCGGCGAGAAGGGGAGTACGAAAGCGCATAACGGAATCGTAACGGAACTGGGATCGCGAAACTGAACGAAGCCCGAAACCGCCTATGTGGATATGGAGGCAGAGTCTTGGCCCCCGGCGGTGAATCCGTTCTGAATTTATCCACAGCCTGGAGGGCCCCATTCAGGCAGCTGAATGGTCAGAAAATCTCGGCCACACAACACCTTAGCGACCCGCCGCCGGCCTCGATGGCCTCCAGCGGTACGCTGCGGACCGAGAAACCCGCGCCCTCTTCCAACTGGCGGCGGGACGCTTCCGCGAGGCGGTGGTGAGCCCGCCGGCTCATCCAGACAGACCGGTCCGTCAGGGCGATCGCATTGCCGGCGAAGGCCGCCTGCTCGGCCCGCGACAGCGTCACGACATGCGGCCCGTACAGCGCATGCAGGGCGCGGGAGACATCGCCCTGCAGCGCGTGCGGACACACCAGGGCCGCCCGGCCGGCCAGCACGGCGAGCAACACGTTGGTGTGGTACTCCCCGGGCGCCAGGTCGAACATCAGCGTGACCCGCAGCCCGAACGCCGCATGCATCAGCGCCGCGCCGGCTTCGTCGCAGCGCTCGGACAAGCCGCAGAAGCCGATGCCGTGTGCGCGGTCGATGACCAGCGCGCCGGTCAGCTCGCAGGGATGCGGCTGGCCGGACAGGTCGGTTTCCGCATAGCGCAGCAGGTCGCGGAAGTAACCGCGGATGTCCAGCCGTTCCGCTTCCCGCTGGCGTACGGGATGGCGCATGCGGCCGACGATCAGCCGCGGCTCGCCATCGACGCGCGCGGTGGCGAAGACGTTGTTGGGGAATACCGCATCCGGCGTGGCCTCGCTGCCCGGGAAGCAGACCACGGGCAGTTCCTGCGACAGCGCGCGGTGCAGCGCATGGTGCTCGCGCAACGCGGCGTCCGCGTCGAACGCCCCCGGGTCGGCCATGTAGCGGTTGTCCTGCGCCGACTGCTCCGCCCGGACGAAGCCGTCCGGCGACACCAGGAACGCAGCCCGCGCCGTCGCGGGGCCGAAGTCCGGCTTCAACGTGCGCGCAACGGCGATGAAAGCGTCGATGTCGCGCGTGATCATCGCTCAGGACGCCGGCCGCAGTTCGCGTTGGGTCGCCGCCAGCGCCTGCTCCACCAGCGACCAGTCCGCACTGGGCTTGTGTGCGCCTTCGCTGAGGATCTGCCGGAACGCGCGACCGCCCGGTTGCGCATGGAACAGGCCCAGCACGTGGCGGGTCAGGTGCTTCAGTGCCACACCCTTCGCGAGTTGGGCTTCGACGTAGGGGCGCCATGCGCGCAGCAGGTCCGCGCGCGGCGCGGGCTCGCCACCGAACAGCGAAGCCTGCATCTCGTGCAGCACGTAGGGCTCGTGGTACGCCGCGCGGCCGATCATCACGCCATCGCCGTGCTGGAGGTGCTCGTGCACCTGCGCGGTCGTGGTGATGCCGCCGTTGATCGCCACCGTCAGTTCCGGTCGTTCGCGCTTGAGCCGGTAGGCCCAGTCGTAGCGCAGCGGCGGGATCTCGCGGTTCTCCTTCGGTGACAGGCCCTGCAACCAGGCCTTGCGCGCGTGCACGAAGAACACGTTGCAGCCGGTGGCCGCCACGGTATCGATGAAGGCGAGGAAGAGGTCGTAGTCCTCCTGCTCGTCCACGCCCAGGCGGCACTTCACGGTGACAGGGATGTCGACGGCATCGATCATCGCCGCCACGCACTCGGCCACCAGCGCTGGCTCCTTCATCAAGCAGGCACCGAAACGCCCGGCCTGCACGCGGTCCGACGGGCAGCCGACATTGAGGTTCACCTCGTCGTAGCCCCAGTCCTGGGCGATGCGCGCCGCCTGCGCCAGGTGTCCCGGCTCGCTGCCGCCCAGCTGCACGGCGACGGGGTGCTCCACGGTATCGAAGCCCAGCAGCCGATCACGGTCGCCATGGATCACCGCCTGCGCATGCACCATCTCGGTGTACAGGCGCGCATTCGGCGCCAGCAGTCGGTGGAACACGCGGCAATGCGTGTCCGTCCAGTCCATCATCGGGGCGACGGACAGGCGCAGGGTTTCGTGGGGAATCGGGGGGGACGTCATGTGCGCATTGTAGCGTGGGGCTCTCGACCCCTACTCCCGGCCAATGGATCTCCATGCCATCCCTAGCTAGGCCAAACACGATCCAAGGCAGCGTGGACGTGGACGCGCGGGTGCTCGATGAACGCACGCCGCTGATCCAGGCGGTGCGTTCGCGCAACCTGGACACGGTCGACGTCTTACTCAAGCTCGGCGCTGATCCCGATAGGGCACCCCTCGGCGAAGGGAATCCCCTGATCGTCGCACCCCGGCTGGGGCTGCAGCCGGAGGTTGAACGGCTGGTCGCGGCCGGCGCGGACGTGAATCGCGTCGTGACCTACGACGAAACACCGCTTATCAATGCCGCGCGGGCTGACCATCTGCCAACGGCCCACTATCTCGTACAACACGGCGCCAACGTCAATCTGGGTGTGGAAGCGGACCGCTGGCCGGGGCGCTGGCGCCCGCCGTTGAATCAGGCGATGGATCCGGCGATAGGCGCGTACTTGATTGAACAGGGTTCGACTGCTGCGCGGCATTGAGTGTGAGATGCCGTTCACTCAATCGGCCGGTGTGGCCCATGACCGATCCGAAGCCCTTACGCGAGCCACGTTGTCGTCGGTCGCCTCACCCCGTTAGAAACACAGCCTCACCCCACGTTCTCACATGCAGGGCGCTGGCTACATGCTTGGCGATCGTCCAGCGTGTTGGGGTCCGGAGGCTCACCCCAACCTATGGTCCTAAGCATTCCACTCGTTCATCTCGACTCACGCCCGAGAAATATCGAAGCCCAGACTAGCTCGTTAACTCGTCAAGGAAACGCCGGCGAAGAAGAAAACAACCCCAAGCGTGACGCAAATCAATAGAACTGCCAACTCGGCTCCGTTCAATCTAGCGAGATCCTCAAACAGGTTCCAAGACGCATGGCGCCTACCATTGCGCTTGTTACTTCGATAGATCGTACCATGCACGCCAATCACTATAAGGAATAGGCCAGCGGCAACTAAAAGAGCTTGAGCAGCTGGCATCCTCGACACTTCAACCAAAGGTGACATGTTCGCGCCTCGATCAATCTTCTAAGTACTTCTTAAGCTTTTCGGCTACGGACCGTATTGACAATGTCCAGGTCTTGCCCGTTGAACCTGAAGCACCGACGCCTGGGCCGATAGTGATAGCTCCTCCCTGGAGTCCTTGCTTATCGAAGATTCCTGACACAGAGAAGCTCTTCAAATTTGCATCGAAGGTAGCCCCGTCCCCTTCAATATCTCTTGTCACATACCCAAAGCCGAAGCCCGCCCCTACGTTGGCCCCCTGCCCCAAGGAGCCGGAGAAGTACAAACCAGAATCCAGAGGGCTAGCTAGATCAAATACACTACCTACAGCTACTTCTGGCCCAGCAATGACGGTCAAGTCAAGCTCCATAACGGAGAAGAAGTCACCTTTCAGCCCGGTGCCTTTCTCTTCTTCGGTACTTTCGTTCTTTTGATTGTCGCCACCATTTAAGCACATTCGCATTCTGCAGGGGTCTGGAACCATGCGATCACGAAAATCATTCTGCTCGCCAAAAAGGTCCTCTCGTCGACCGATCATTCTTCCATCAGGATCAATAAAACTATACGGACTATTGTTTGCATACCTGTAGCGATGGAACTGCCCCACATAAGCAGTGAGCGCGGTAATTGGATCCACACTCAAGAACAACCCCACCTGCGGATCGTAATACCGCTGCTGCATATACGTCAGCCCGGTAGCCCCATCCTGCACATGCCCCGTGTAGCCAATGCCCTGATAGGTCGGCTTGCCGATGATGGCGCCGTAGGGCTCGTAGTCGTTGCGCTCGATGACCGTGCCAGCTTGGTTGGTGACCGCGACCGGACTGCCTAGTGCGTCCGTGTGATGGAACTTCGTCGAGTACACGTTGGTGACGATGTGACGGTCCCGACTCGCGATAATGCTGCCGGCAAGATAGATGTGTTCGGTCGCCTTCTGAACATTCGGGCGATAGTTCTCCTCATACATCACCTGCCCTGCGTTGGAGTACATCGACAGGATGCTCTGCGTGCTTGCCACTTCCCAGGCAAGCACCCGCCGACCATGGCCGTCGTAGCGGTAGTTCTCCTTGTTGACGACCGAACGCAGGCGGTTGCCGTAGTCGAACTGGTAGGCCTGGCTGTTCTTGGTTGCTAGGTTGCCCTGGGGGTCGTACTCCAAGCCAACAATGCTGGCGCCAGCACTATTCTTGATGTTGGTCAGACGGTTCTGCGTGTTGTACACGTACTGCGCGTAATCCTTCACGCCGCCCAGCTTCCAGGATGTCATGTTGTCCAAGGCGTTGTACGTGAATCGGTGCCAGTGGTCGCCACCAAACATGGCAGAACCTGCGGCGGCAAGGCGATCCAGACCGTCATATTCCATCAGCCGATACTTGGGAGCACTGCCCGGAATCATGTCGGGGACGTGATCGTAGATCTGGTTCACGTTGCCGTTGGCGTCATAGCGATAGCTGAAGTCCATCGCCAGACCGCTTGCCGTGACCCGGTCCGGAAGTTGCCGTGCATTTTGCGCCAGCGAATGGGTCAGACCGTTCGCATAAGTGAACTGCTTGAGTGCCCCATTCGGGTAGTACGTGGCACCGTGCGCATAGCTGTAGCCAGTCTGATCACTGGCACGGGTCGCCTGCCCCAGCGCGTTGGGGCCGTAGCTGATCACCAGCCCCGTGGGGTAGGTCTGCGTGGACAGGCTGCCATTGCTGTCGTAGCCGTAGCCTATTCCCCACGTATACCAGCCAAGCTGTGTTGAACTTTCCCCGATAAGCATCCTGCGCTTGTTGTAAGCGTAGGTGTTCTCCACGATGCCGGCATTCAGTCCATCATTGTGTGTCGTGATCTTGTAAGGCAAGCCGTCCGCCCAATACTGCCACGTCTGGTTGCCACTTCCACCGGGGAACGCCAGATCCTGCAAGCGATTCCGATTGTCGTAGGTGCGATCGCTTCGCCGGGCCGCTACCGCTGCCGTCGTACCGTTCGGCTCACAGGCCTGACCCGTGGGGAGACCGGAGGACGACCACTTCAGGTTGCCCGCCGTGTCGTAGCCCACCAACGTCGTGCCAGTTTCCGGCTCCTCTGAGCGGCACAGTTCCTGGTAGGCGTTGTACCCGTAGTGCCGGTCGACGAACAGGCTGCCATCCGCATTGCGCTTGCGGATGCGCTGCGGCTTTCCGAACACATCCCGATGGATCTCAGTAACGCTGGTATCCGCTCCCGCGGATTGAGTGACACCCGTCGGGCTGTCGTAGCTCGGCTGATCGTAAGCCTGGTACTCGGTGATCGTGGTGTAGTTGCGCGGATTGGTGACGTGGGTCTGGAACCCCGGCGCGTAGGTCGTGGTCGTGTTGAGCAAGCCGAGTTCGCTGTCTTGCGACGACACCTTTACGCGATCCAGCGCGTCGTACGTGGTCCAGATCCCCGTGGTCAGCGCGTCGGTCGTGCCCGGATACGAGGCGAACGTCACCCGACCCTCGTGGTCGTACGTGAAGCGCTGGAAGCGCTTGGTCAGCGTCTCGGTCGTGCCGTTCGTGGCGTCCAGCTCTTTCGTTACCGACGGTCGCCACAGCGCATCGAAGTAGGTGATCTTCTGATGGTTGCCGGTGGTAACCGTCTGCCGCCAATGCCCTGCGGGGATGCCGTATTCGGCCGCCCCGACCTTTACGAACGACAACACGGTCTGATTCCACGCCGATGTATCGCAGACGCCGGGGTTCGTCTCCGATGTTTGGGTGACCAGATTCACGCGTCCCATCGTGTCGTAGCCGTAGCAGGTCTTGCCGCCCGCTGCGCTGGTGACCGAAGTAATCCAGCCCTGGGCATTGACTGCCGCGCTCTCGACTGCGCCGTCGGCGTACTGAATGGTGCGGGGAATGCCGCGATACCAGTCCGCCAGCGTGGTGACATTGTTGTTGCCGTCCTTGACCGTCGCCAATGTGCCATCGGCGTAGTAGGTCGCGGTCTGGACAAGTTTGCCCGGTGTCGCCGCAGTTCCCGGCCCATACCTCCGTAGTGGCAGGGCGGTCGTCGTGTCGTAGTCCGTCCTGAACTCAACGACACCCGTATTGATATTCGTACTGGACACCTGTTGGCCCAGTACCCAGCTGCTCAGATTGTCGTGGTAGACGATCTGATCGGTACGGGTGTAGGTCTGTGCAAGTGCCAGCTGCGGCACCCAAGCAACAAGGGCCAGTACGAGGGTACTGCCCAGCGCAGTCGGGGCGTCTGTCCGCTTCTTAGCTTCGGGAAGACTCTTCACTTCATTCTCCTTGTGAAGGCAATTCATGGGCTGGGTTGGCTCTTGCGCGTGATTTTCTTTGGACGTACCAGTACGTCGAACTCATCCACCTGATAGATGAAGTCGCGCGTCTGCTGGCGGCTCACCGAACGCTTCATCGGCCGGTTGTAGTCCGAGCGCCCCCGGATGAATTCATACGCCAGCGGTTGCCCCATCCAGTCTGGGAAGGGCATGGTGGCCATTTCGGAGGTTTGCACATAGGTATAGTCCACCCGACGCAGCACAGCATTCGAGGTATCGCGCACTTCCTGGCTCAGCAACTGCGCCTCGTTGGCTAGCGCATCGGTGCCATAGACCTCCACGGTGCTGGTGCCATCGGGGTTGGTCGTCGTCACCGCGCGGGTGCCGGCGATGGGCCAGCCCGGGGTCATTGCATAGCTATCGACGTGTTGGTACGACCATGTCTGGCTCACCAACCCCGGGCCCGTGAGCGTTTTCGTTTTCAACCCGAGTACATCGGAACGATTGGGAACACGCGGCATGTGCGACCAGAACGTGATGGGATTCCCCATGCCGTTCTCTTCGATCCCATTGACGTAGTCGCAGTCCATCGTGGATCCATCAAGGTTCGTTCGCATGTGACGCTTGTATGAAAGCCTGAACATGCCCTGCAGACCGGATGGGTGCGTCATGACGATGTCAGCGTCATCGCCCTTGAGGCGCCGCATGAGCTGGCACTGCATGGGATGATCGAAGGGCTCAGGGTCGGAGATGGGCACGAATCGCGTGACGTTCACCGCGGGTGACGTTGAAAAAGTCCAGAAGCTGGCATCCGGCAACGTGACCGACGAAAGGAGGCCGTCGGCGTACGCGTACTGGTAGACCTGCGAGCCTGCAGTAACCGAGCTGACGCGACCGTTGGTGTACGAAAGCGAGATGCTTCGCCCATCGCTGGCCGTGATGGAGGTCAGGTTCCCCCCGCTCCATGCATAGCTCACATGGTTGCCGAACCGGTCCTCAACACGCGTGGCGTAGAGACGGTAGACGCGCCGGGGCAGGTCAGCGTGGACTCTGAACCGCCTCCCATTCTCCATCTCGATGGTGTAAGTGCCGTGCAGCGGCCTTTCCGGATAACTGACCATCCAGTTGAACCAGTACTTGGTCCCATCCGGGGCCAGCCCCAGGAAGCCTTCGCCGGTCTGCCCACTCGGTAGCGAGGGGAGACAGCTAAAGTGCCATTGATTGTGCGTCGTCAGCGGCGTCCAGGTTCCGGCAGGCATCGGTAGCGAGCCGCCCGCGGGCCGATGCAACAACCCCTGCTCACCGGCACCTGGGACATTCAGGCTGATGCCGTTCCAGAAGTTGTAGCTGATGAAGTAGACGTCTCCCACGGTCACGTCTTTGGGGCGGAATTGGGCAAAGTTGGCAGGAGACGAGCATCGAGCGTTCGGCGTTGTCGTGTTGACGGCCCAGCCTGATGATTCGGCGTACATTCCCGTGAGATAGGGAACGTCCAATTCCCACTCACCGAACATGTAGCCACGCCAAAGATTCTCATCGGCAGGTTTGGTCGGTGACTTGTTGCCATCCACCACCAGGCGACGCCGTATCGCCACCTCCAGCGCGCTGTTGCCGGGTAGCGCCACGTCCGTCTGGCTGAAGGAGATGCCGCCCGTGTAAGCACTGATCTCCTCACCGAACACGTCAGGCCCCAACGCACGTACATTGATGGCGTGCTTCTGCGGACCGATCACCTGTTCGCCATAGCTGATCGAATCGATGGCTGAAGCGATGGGCGCCACGGCACCCAACACCAATCCCACCAACGACAGCCCCCATGTCCTTGCAATCATTCCCCCGCCCCCATCCTTGAATCTGCAGACAACCCTGGTGTCGAATCAGGCTACGGATCGAACCCGCCGCCACCCGACCCACTGATGCTCACTATCTTCTCGGCCGAGTACGCACTGCAGACCTCAGGTGTGCAGGCCGCAATCCTGAAACGATGCGTGCCCGCAGTATGGGCGAGCACGTTCGTGCTCAGATTCGGGCCGTTGTAGTTGATGTTGATCGATGCCGTGCCCCATCTGCGCTCCAGCACGTAAGTCGTCGCCCCTGCGACCGCCGTCCAGCTCATCACGAAGGAAGTTCCTTTCTGAGCGACGGATGGGCCCGACAGGACGGGGATGGCGGGTGGCGTGGGCGGGACTGGCGGCGGAGGCGGCTCCGGGAACGGCGGCAGCGGCGTTTCGGGCCCCGTGAAGCGCGATACGTTCGTAGGCCGTGCGAAGACATCGAACGCATTGACCTGATAGGTGAAACGGGTGGCTTGCTGGTCGATGGTCTTCTTGATCAGCGGACGAGGGAACGCCCCCTGGTATCCGTCCCCGTTCATCCTCCTGCTTGAACCGTGCCAGGCAGGGTATGCCTGGTCGGTGCCGCTGAGATCGTACGTATAGGCGACGCGTCTCAGGACGTTCTCCGGCGACGTGCCGGACTCCTCGCGCAGCAGCTTTCCTTCGTTGTAGAGATAGGTATTGCCGAAATAGTAACGGTGCCATTCGCCATTGGGTCCGGTGACCACGGTGACGCTTGGCGTCGCACAGCTGTCCGATGTACACGGCGGCAGCGAGCAATCGTAGTTGTCCCAGTCGCAGACCGGGTACATCCGGGTCGTCCCTGGATAGCGATACACGCTGACGTTGGGGGAGTAGGCATAGTTCCAGACGGCGGTATCGATCCCCGGACCAGACACCTGCTTCTGGACAAGCGTCAGACTGTTCGCCGAAATGGCAAAAAGGTTCAGATCGTCGTTCGTATTGTTGCCACTTCCGAGCGGCGCCCCCACCGGCGTCGTCGTCACTCGATGGCATGCCAAGGGAACATGGCTACGCCCATGTTCCTGTATGTTGACACTGAATTCACCCGTTGCACCTGAAGGGTGGATGATGGTTCCTGTGAAGGTCTGCGTGTAGTTGAGAGGTGTCTCTACAGCGCGACAGGACCTGAGCGGCTCGTCAAACGCGGCTTCGTTGTACTTGATTTCCGCGTCGGTGAAGGGCGCGAACTGGATGCTCCAGGCGCTCCCATCAGGCAAAGTGACCGCGCTGAGAGAGCGTCTCCCACTGGGTACGGTCACATAGCTGTAGCTCCATGTCCGAGCACCGTCCGTGATGCTTGAAATCGTGCTACCCGAATACGTCACGACGATCTGGCGGCCATCGCTGCCCGTGATACCGGTAAGCTTGGCGGGCGCATTCCACGCGTTGCCGTATGTGTAGGTGACATAGTTGCCGAAGCGGTCTTCCACGCGCGTCGCGTACAGCGCATTCCGCCTGCGCTGCTGTATCGCATACATCGGGCTCCCACCCGAGATGTTGACCTGGTTGCCCTTCATCGAGGTTTCGAAGAATTGGGCCATCCAGTCGTACCAGACTCGGGTGCCGTCCGGCAGGATGGCGAGGAACCCCTGCCCCGTGCCGTTCTTGATGCTGGTCAGGCAACTCAGGTGGACGGTGCCGCTCTCGGTGACCCACGGATAGGGGCCTCCCGTCGTTGGCCGGGTTATGCCGTCTCGTGCAGCGAGCAGGTCGCCCCCTCCTCCGCCCGGGAGTGCAATGCTCAGGCCCTGCCAGTAGTCGGAATAGATGTAGCCGTTGGGAGGAAGGGGAGGAAGGGCGGTGCTGGAACACCGGTTCCCAGGCGCTGCACCCGGAGCGACCCAATCCGTCGTGAACACTCCCGAAATGTTGGGCAGGTTGACCTCCCAGTCGGCCAACATCTCATCCGTCGCGGTGTCCTTCCTGTTCTTGACGGAATAGCTTCGGGAGAACGCGACTTCGAGGCCGTTGTTACCCGGCAGACTAAGGTCAGTCGCATTGAACGACAGCGCGCCATTGGACAGGCTGACCGCGTCCCCGGCGAAGTTGGGTCCCAGGCCCGCGACACTCTGGGACGACTTCAGTCGGTCTTCGACCGTCTGCCATGCGAATCGTCCACTGGACTGCGCATATACGACTATCGGATGGGCGGCCACCAGCAGCAGCGTCGCGACGAAGATCCGTCTCATGATCCAGTCCTTCAAGTGAGTTGAGCAGGGGTCCACACACGCGCATCCGGCTAAGCCGCAGAAGCACGCCCCCAAGTCCCAAAGTCCCCGGCCAGGTTTCGCCCGGCTTCGATACAGAGCCGATGGTGGTCCCCTACGGCGTCCGACGTTACGCGTTTGCTCGCGCCGCGTGAAGTCCTGCGCGCAGGTAAATGCATGAAGCGGAAACACTCCGCGTAGGCCAACCGCACTGGCCGCGTTATCCGCATCGATCAGACCAACCGCAACTTGCCGTACGGTATGGTGGTCTTCGCGCTCAACTCACCCGAAAGTATCAGTGGGAATTGCGATACGCCGCCATTGCAACGTGATCCACGCTCACTCCCGCACAACAAACCTCAACCCCACCCCCGGCTCCGTCACGATATACCTTGGCGCCGTCGCGTCATCACCCAGCTTCTGCCGCAGCTTGCCGACGAGAATGCGCAGGTAATGCGTGTCGTCCTGATGGTCCGGACCCCAGAGCTCGCGCAGCAGTTGCGGCTGGGTGACCACGCGGCCGGCGTGCTGCAGCAGCAGCGCGAGCAGGGCGAACTCCCTGCGACTCAGCACCACCGGCTCGCCGTCCAGCGTCACTTCGCGACGGCCGAGGTCCACGTGCAAGTGGCCGTCGTCGAACAGCGGCATCGCCGTATCCGCCGGGACGATGCGCGCGCGCAGCAGGCTGCGGATGCGCGCCATCAGTTCCTGCACGCCGAAGGGTTTGGTGACGTAGTCGTTGGCGCCACCGTCGAGTGCGGCGACCTTCTCGGCTTCGCCATCGCGCACCGTCAGCATGATGACCGGCACCTGCGACCACTGGCGCAACTCGCCCAGCACCTCGTGGCCGTCGAGGTCCGGCAGGCCGATGTCGAGAACGACCAGGTCGGCGCCGTGCGCCGCCAGCTCGGCCAGGCCGGCGCGCCCGCTTTCCGCCAGCGCCACCACGTAACCCTGCGCACGCAGGCTGATGTCGAGGAAGCGCCGGATCTGCGGCTCGTCGTCGATCACCAGGATGCGGGGCGGCGGTGCGGATGCGGGCGGTGGCGCGGTGTACGTCAAGCCGGTTCCTGGGCGGGGGTGAGCAGCGGCAGGGTAATCCGGATCACCGTGCCGCGGCCATCGGGCCCCGGCAGCGCCTGCACGCTGCCGCCGTGCGCGCCCACCATGCCCTGGCAGATCGCCAGACCCAGGCCGGTACCCTGCCGACCGCGGTCGCCGCGCTCCACGCTGTAGAACATGTCGAAGATGCGCGCGCGTTCGTCTTCCGGAATGCCGGGCCCACGGTCGCTCACGTCGACGCGCAGCACGCCGTCGATGAGCTTCGCATCGATCCGCACCGGTTCATCCGGCGGCGAAAACTTGGCGGCGTTTTCCAGCACGTTGAACACCGCCTGCTCGATCAGCGCCGGATGCACCCAGATCGCCGGCAGGTCCGGCGCCACCGTGGTCTGTACCTGTACGCCCGGCTGGTAGCGCTGCAGGCGCTGCACCGCTGAACCGAGAAGTTCGTCCACACCGATCCAGTCGCGGTTGAGCGTCAACCCGCTATGGCCCAGGCGGGTCATGTCGAGCAGGTTCTGGATGTAGCGGTCCAGCCGCTCGCCTTCCTGCTGGATGGTCTCCAGCAGGGCGCGCCGGTCGTCTCCGCCCATCGCGTCCCAATAGCTGGCCAGGCTGCTGGCCGAGCCGATCATCGAGGCCAATGGCGAACGCAGGTCGTGCGAGACCGACGACAGCAGCGCCGAACGTAGGCGCTCAGTCTCGCCACCGACGCGCGCGTCTTCCAGTTCGGCCACCAGGCGCGTGCGCACGACCGCCTGCGCGATGTCCTCGGCCATCGCCTCGGCCAGCCGGCGCTGTTCCGGCAGCAGGCGCACATCGTCGTCGAAGCGCAGTCCCAGCACGCCCAGGCTGCCGCGATCGCCGCGCAGCGGCAGGAACCAGCGCCCCGCACCGGCCAGCGTGTCGGTATGGCGCCCGGTAGGCTGGCCATGCTGCTGCGCCCAGTCGGCGGCGGCGCGATCGATCTCGCTCAACGCGACGCCGTCCGGTTCCTCCCGCCCCTGCACCCGCAGCCACGCCTCGGCCGACAACGCGCGCGTCAGCGCCTTGCGACCCGCTGCCAACACCTGCCCCAGATCCGCTGCACCGGCCAGGTCGCGGGCCAGCGCCTGTAGCGCGGTGGCCTGCGCGTTGGCAGCACGCAACGCCACCACCTGCATGCGCAGGCGCGAGGCCAGGCGCCCGGCGACCAGCGCGGCCACCAGGAACAGGAACACCGTGGTCACGCCCTGCCGCGCGCCGATGTTGAAAGTGAAGCGCGGCTCGATGAAGAAGAAGTTGTACGCCAGGAAGCTCAACAGCGCGGCCACCACCGCGGCGGTCATCCGTGTGCGTGCCGCCACCAGCACCACCGCGACGATGAACACCATCGACAGATCGTCCAGGCCGACCCAGCGCTCCGCGACCGCTGCCACGCCGACCGCCAGCATCGACGCCATCAAGGCGAAGGCCAGATCGTGCCGGCCCAGCAGGTCCCAGGGCCGCAGGCCTCCACGGCGCGCGCGGGCCCGGGCCTCCGGCGTGCTGATGATGACCAGTTCGTAGTGCGCGCCCCGCTGCAGCAGTTGCTGGGTCAGGGTGCGGTTGAACATGCGCGCCACGGGCCGCTCGCGCGTTCGCCCCAGCACCAGGGTCGAGGCGCCGTTCTGAGTGGCGTGATCGAGCAGCGCGTCGGCGATGCGCGTGCCGCGCAGCACGTCGGTTTCCGCGCCCAGCCGGCGCGCGAGCGCGAACGCCTGGTCGATTTCGCGCTGGCGTACCTCGTCCACCGTATCGGACACCTGTACGGTCACCACGCTCCACGGTGCGTCGCGACGCTCGGCAATGCGGCGTGCCGCGCGCACCAGGTACTCGGACTGGCCCAGACCGTCGATCGCCACCAGTACGCGCCGGCGCAGCGGCATGCCCGGCAGGCCGCGCGCCGCCTGGTCCTCGCGCAGGTCGGCGTCGACGCGGTCGGCCGCGGTCTGCATGGCGAGTTCGCGCAATGCGATCAGGTTCGACGGCGAGAAGAACGCCTGCAGCGCCTGCGATGCCTGTTCCGGCAGATAGACCTTGCCCTGGTGCAGCCGCTCGATCAGCTCACGCGGCGGCAGGTCCACCAGCACGATGTCCCGCAGGCGGTCGAACACGGCATCCGGCACGGTCTCGCTGACGCGCACGCCGGTGATGCGGTGGACGACGTCGTTGAGGCTCTCCAGGTGCTGGATGTTGATGGTGGTGTGGACGTCGATGCCGGCGTCCAGCAGTTCGATCACGTCCTGCCAGCGCCGCTCGTGACGACTGCCGGGCGCATTGCGGTGGGCAAGCTCGTCCACCAGCGCGATCTGCGGGCGCCGGGCGAGCAGCGCATCCAGGTCCATTTCCTCCAGCCAGCGGCCCTGGTAGGCGATGCGCCTGCGCGGCAGGATCTCCAGCCCCTCGGTCAGGGCGGCGGTCTCGCCCCGGCCGTGCGTTTCCACGATGCCCACCACCACGTCGCGGCCCTGGCGGCGTAGTTCGCGGGCACGTGAGAGCATGGTGTAGGTCTTGCCCACGCCCGGCGCCGCGCCGAGGAAGATCGTCAGCCGCCCGCCCTGCTCTCGCTGCAGGTGGTCGATCAGGGCATCGGCCTGGCGTTCGCGGGCGTCGGTCATGGGCCTATTCTGCCTGTTGTCGTCATGCGTCCACCGCGCGCCGCGTCCGGAATGCGGTCAGCGCAGTGGCACATGGTGAGCCAGCGCCACGACCACCACGGCATAGCCGATGGCGGCCATCAAGAGGATGGTCCGGAACGCCACCTCGCGGCGCCAGGCGCCGAGGCGTCGTTTATGGCCGGCCAGGCCCTTGGGACATCGGTCGTGGTCCATGGTGCATTACTCCGGTTTTCCGGCCCCATCCAGGGCCAGGTTGAGTTCCAGCACGTTGACGCGCGGTGCGCCGAGCAGGCCGAACTGGGGCGCCGTGGTGTGCTCGGCGACCAGGCGCTCGATCTCGCTCACCGGCAACCCGCGGACGCGAGCGACGCGGGCGACCTGGATCTGCACGGCGGCCGGGGAGAGATGCGGATCGATGCCCCCGCCGGACTGGGTCACCAGGTCGCTGGGCACCGCATCGGGCGCCACGCCCTCGCGCGCGGCGACGGCGGCCCGTGCTTCATCGATGCGGCTGCGCAGGTCGGGGTTGGTACGGGCCTGGTTGCTGCCAGCCAGCGCCATCACGTCGTACTTCGCGGCGGACGGGCGCGACTGGAAATAGCGGTCGTCAGCGAACGGCTGGGCGACCAGCGAGGAGCCGACGACCTTGCCGTCGCGTTCGATCAGGCTGCCGCCGGCCTGGTGCGGGAACAGCACCGAACCCAGGCCGACGCCGGCCAGCGAGTACAGCAGACCGAAACCGAGCAGCGACACGCCCGCCAGCGCGAGGGCCGGGCGCCAGACCGGCGCGGCGGCGGTGGAAGAAGGGGAAGAAGTCGTCATGGGAAGTCCTCAGGCGCCGATGACGGCGGCCAGCAACAGGTCGATGAGCTTGATCGCGGCGAACGGCAGCAGCACGCCGCCCACGCCGTAGACCAGCATGTTCCGGCGCAGCAGCGCGGTGGCGCCGGCCGGACGGAAGCGCACGCCGCGCAGCGCCAGCGGGATCAGCAGCGGGATGATGAGGGCGTTGAAGATCAGCGCCGCCAGCACGGCATTGGTCGGGCTGGACAGCTGCATGACGTTCAACGCAGCCATCGACGGGATCGCCGCGGCGAACAGTGCCGGCAGGATGGCGAAGTACTTCGACACGTCGTTGGCCAGCGAGAACGTGGTCAGTGCGCCGCGCGTGATCAGCTGCTGCTTGCCGACTTCGACGACTTCCAGCAGCTTGGCCGGGTCGGAATCGAGGTCGACCATGTTGCCGGCCTCCTTCGCCGCCTGCGTGCCGGAGTTCATCGCCAGGCCCACGTCGGCCTGCGCCAGCGCGGGGGCGTCGTTGGTGCCGTCGCCGACCATCGCGACCAGGCGGCCACCGGCCTGTTCCTGGCGGATGCGCGCCAGCTTGTCTTCCGGGCGGGCCTCGGCGATGTAGTCGTCCACGCCGGCTTCGGCGGCGATGGCGGCGGCGGTCAACGGGTTGTCGCCGGTGATCATCACCGTGCGGATGCCCATCGCACGCATGTGGGCGAATTTCTCCTTGATGCCGTGCTTGACCACGTCGGAGAGTTCGACCACGCCGAGCACGTGGTTGCCGTCGCTGACGACCAGCGGGGTGGCACCGTTGCGGGCGACCTGCTCGACACGTGCGGCGAGTTCGGCCGGGGCAGCGCCACCATGGGCCTGCACGTGCTTGAGGATGGCGTCGGCTGCGCCCTTGCGGATGCGGCGTGCGCGGCCGGGGCCGTCACCCGCCAGGTCCACGCCGGACATGCGGGTCTGCGCGGTGAACGCGATGAACTGCGCCTGCGCGGGCTCGACCAGCACTGCCCCCTGCTCGCGCGCCAGCTTCACGATCGACTTGCCTTCCGGCGTGGGGTCGGCCAGCGAGGACAGCATGGCCGCGTCGCGCAGCTGCTCGCGGTCGATGCCGGCCAGCGGATGGAACAGCGTGGCCTGGCGGTCGCCGTGGGTGATGGTGCCGGTCTTGTCGAGCAGCAGTACATCGACGTCGCCCGCGACTTCGACCGCCTTGCCCGACTTGGCCAGCACGTTGGCGGCCAGCGCACGGTTCATGCCGGCGATGCCGATGGCGGGCAGCAGGCCACCGATGGTGGTGGGGATCAGGCAGACCAGCAGCGCGACTAGCAGCAGCGGATCGAGCCTGGCGCCGACGAAGCCGGCGATGAAGGGCAGCGTGATGACGACGATCAGGAACGTCAGCGTCATCGTCAGCAGCAGCAGGCCCAGCGCGATCTCGTTCGGTGTCTTCTGCCGGTTGGCGCCTTCGACCAGCGAGATCATCCGATCCAGGAAACTGTGCCCGGGCTCGGCGGTGATCTTCACCACGATCTCGTCGGACAGCACCTTGGTGCCGCCGATCACGCCACTGCGGTCGGTGCCGGCTTCGCGCAGGACGGGGGCGGATTCACCGGTGACGGCGGATTCGTTGATCGTGGCCAGGCCCTTGACGATTTCGCCGTCGGCCGGGATCTGCTCGCCCGCGGAGACGATGACGTAGTCGCCCGGCTTCAGTTCGGCAGCCGGCAGTCGGCGTTCGGCGCCGCCCAGCGGCGTGTCGATGCGACGCGCGACGAGGTCCTTGCGGGCGCGGCGCAGCGACGCCGCCTGGCCGCGGCCGCGCGCTTCGGCGACGGCTTCGGCGAAGTTGGCGAACAGCACGGTGACGAACAGCAGCGCGGTCACCGACACGCCGATGCCCGGTGTGGTGGTGCCGGCCAGGGTGAGGCCGGCGGTCAGCAGCGTGCCCAGCCAGACCACGGCCATGACCGGGTTCTTGAAGGCGTGCTGCGGGGCCAGCTTGGTGAAGGAACCGATCACGGCGGCGCGGAAGCCCGCGCTGTCGAGCAGGGCCGGCGCCCGGCCGGCGTGGCGTGCGGAAGATGTGGAATGGGTCATGTCGGTGTTCTCAGAGCGCGCTCAGGGCCAGGTGGTCGGCGACGGGGCCGAGGACCAGCACGGGCATGAACTGCAGCAGGGTCAGGATGACGACCACGGCGATCAGGGTGAGCGCGAAGGTCGGGGTTTCCACCTTGAGGGTGCCGGGGCCTTCGGGCGTGGCACGCTTGCGCCCCAGCGAACCGGCGATGGCCAGCGGGATGATCAGCGCGGGGTAACGACCCAGCGCCAGCATCAGCGAGGCGCTGAGGTTCCACCAGTACGTCGCGTCGCCCAGGCCTTCGAAGCCGGAACCGTTGTTGGCGAACGCCGAGACGTACTCGTAGAACACCTGGCTGATGCCGTGGAACGACGGGTTGGAGTTGCCGGTGATCGAGGGCACCGCCAGCGTGATGGCGGTGAAGGTCAGCAGCGCCAGCGGCTGCAGCAGCACCAGTGCGGCGAGCAGCTTCACCTCATGCGCCTCGATCTTGCGCCCGAACAGTTCCGGTGTGCGGCCGGTCATCAGACCGGCGAGGAACACGCTGAGCAGCAGATAGACCAGGAACTGCTGCAGGCCACAACCCACGCCGCCCCAGATCGCGTTCACCAGCATGTTGCTGATCGTCACCAGGCCGGTCAGCGGCGCCAGCGAGTCGTGCATCGCATTGACCGAGCCGTTCGACGTCTGCGTCGTGAAGGCCGCCCACAGCGCGGACGGCGCGGCGCCGAAGCGCACTTCCTTGCCCTCCATCAGCGCGATGTCGCTGGACGTGCCGGACAGGCTTTCGGACCACACGGCCGTGCAGGCGGAGACCAGCGACATCGTCAGCATGGTGCCGAACACCAGCGCGGTGAATTTCCTGCGCCCGGTGAAGCTGCCCACCATGAAGGCGATGCTGACGGGGATCAGGATCAGGGCCAGCGTTTCCAGCAGGTTGGAGAATGGCGTGGGGTTCTCCAGCGGTACGGCGCTGTTCGGGCCGTACCAGCCGCCGCCGTTTGTGCCCAGCTGCTTGATGGCCACCATCGGCGCGACCGGACCCAGCGGGATCTTCTGTTCCGCCATCTGCGCCGAAGCATCGACCGGCGTCGCCACCGGACCTCCCTGCAGCGTGGCCGGCACGCCCTGGCTGGTCAGCGCCAGTGACCAGACCAGGCACAGCGGCAGCAGGAAGCGCACAGCAGGACGGATCACGTCGGCCCAGTAGTTGCCGACATCGGCCTCCGCGCCGTCGCGCACGGGAGTGGCGTTCTTTTCGCGCCCACCGAACAGCCCACGCAGCGTCGCCGCCACCAGCGCCAGGCCCATCATCGGCGTGACCACCTGAAGGCCGACGATCGCACTGGCGTGCGCCAGGTACGACAGCTGCGCCTGCCCGGAGTAGTGCTGCTGGTTGGTGTTGGTGAGGAACGACACCATCGTGTGCAGCGCCAGGTCCCAGCGCATGTTGGGGATGTCGTTGGGATTGAGCGGCAGCCAGGCCTGGGTCATCAGGACGACCCATACGATCACGCCCAACACCAGGTTGCTGAGCAGGAAGGCCTTGGCGTAGCCCTTCCAGCCCATGCCGCGCGAAGGATCGACGCCGAGCAGCGCGTAGAGGGGGCGTTCGATCAGGCCGAACAGCCGGTCGCCCCGCATCGGGGCACCGCGCATCACTGCGGCCAGGTAGCGGCCCAAAGGCCAGCCCAGTGCGATCGCAAGCGCGAAAACAAGGAGGAATTCAGTCATGGGAGTCATCCATCGGCGTGCGTGCGCGCCGCGTGATCAGCAGGAACAGAAGGCCGGCGCCGGCGAGCAAGCCCGCCAGCGCCAGCAACATGCAGAGAAAGGACGCGAGCACGGCCGCCGTCAGAACGACGCTTGCAGCGCCGCTTCCACGCGAGAGCCGGCCAGGCCCGGGAACAGCGTCTTCGCGCTGCTGTCGGTGGCGTGCGCAGTAACGCGCAGCTCGAACGGCGCCTTGAACGCCCACACGGCGCCCAGCTGTGCATGTGCGTAGCTGTCGTCGTAGGCGTCGTCCAGCCAGTAGTAACCGGCGGCGGCTTCCAGGCGGACCTGTTCGCTCAGCGGCATTCTGGCGCCCAGCTGCGCGTAGGCGCCCGCTTCGTCGGTGGCGAGCGCTTCGGTGGAGTATCCCAGCTGCGCCCAGTAGTTCTGCTTCCAGGTCAGCGTGCCGATGGCCTCGGTCCAGTTGAGGTCGACCGTCGTGGAGGGATACCGGTAGTGGGTGAGGTTGACGTCGAGCGCCCAGTCCTCGGACAGCGTCCCGCCCCAGCCGACGGTGACGTCGATCTCACTGCTGGCCTTCGTTTCCGGGGCGAACTCGACGTTCGAGCCCCAGATCGCGCCGTACAGACCGTTGTCGGCCGCGGCCTTGAAGCCGGCCTGCACCGCGGGATCGCCCTGCGTCTGCGTGGTGCCACGCCACACGTAGTCCGTGCTGATGGCGCCGGAACCGGTGAAGGTGGCAGCCGTGGCGGACGAGGCGGCGGCCAACAGCAGGCCGGCGGCGAGGGAAGAAACGACGAATGCAGGCACGCGCCTGCGTGAAGCGGAGGAAATGAAAGACATGAGTGCGATCCAGGCGGAAGACGTTCCGCCCACCGCGAAAGTCTGGTCCTGCACCGCGTAAAGCCGCCATGCGCTTCCCGCGCACCGCCGTAAATTCGGCGTAAAGCCGCCCCGCGCCCTGCCTCAGCCGGCCGTGCGCGCCTGCGGTGACGGCGTGCCGAGCACGTGCTCGGCATCCTGGTCGAACACGGGTGCGGCGAACGGCGCCGGACCCGGCGTGCGCCCGAACGCGATGGGCCGGGTGACGCCACGGTAGCTGCCGACGACGGGATGCGCGATCTCGGCCACCATGTCCTCGGCCAGCACCTGCGGGTGCTCGAACATGTCCTCGACGCGTCGCGCGGCAGCGCACGGCACCTCGTCGCCGAAATGGGTCTCCCACTCCATGGCCGTACGGGCCTGCAGCGCGGCGTGCAGCTGGGGCACGATCTCGCCGGCACGCTCGGCACGCTTGCGCACGCTGTCGTAGCGCGGATCGTCGGCCAACGCATCCAGGCCGGTCAGCCGGCACAGCGCCTTCCAGAACCGCGGCGTGTTGGCGGAGAGATAGAGGTAACCCTCGCGCGCCGGATGGATGCCGGTGACGCCGCCGGAGCGCATGTCGCGGCCGATGTCGAGCGATTCGCCTTCGGCCCAGATCATCCGCGCCGACTGCATGGTCAGCGCACTGCGCAGCAACGAGATGCCGACGAACTGGCCGCGCCCACTGCGTTCGCGCTCATACAGCGCCGACGACACGCCTGCGGCCAGCAGCGCCGCCGCGTAGTAGTCCACGACCGAGCCGTAGATGATTTCCGGCGCGCCGCCACGCTTGCCCTGCAGCGTGCACATGCCGGTCATGGCCTGCAGCACCTGGTCATAGCCGGCCTTGTCCTTCATCGGCCCGGTTTCGCCGTAACCGGTCACCGCGCAGTAGATCAGGCGTGGATTGATCAGCGAGAGGCGGTCGAAATCGATGCCCAGCCGCTTCGGCACGCTGGGGCGGAAGTTGTGCACCAGCACGTCGGCCTCGCGCACCAGGCGCAGCAGCGCCGCATGATCGGCCGCCTGCTTGAGGTCCAGCGCGATGCCCTGCTTGCTGCGGTTCACGCCGAGGAAGGCACGGCTCTCGCGCTCCAGCGTGGACGGGTACTGGCGCAGGTTGTCGCCATCGGGCGGTTCGACCTTGATCACGTCGGCGCCCTGGTCGGCCAGCAGCGTGCAGCCGTAGGGTCCGGCGATGTAGGCGCTCAGGTCCAGCACCTTGACCCCGTTCAACGGACCGGCAGGGCCGGTCTGTGCCACGTGGCGGGCGCGATACAGCCAGCGGCCGTAACTTCTGCTGCCACAAATTCTTGCGAGCGCGCAGGCGGTCATGGCGGGGGCAGCGACAGCCAGGTCAGGCGCCACGCGCCATCATGCCGTCCCCCGGCGCGGTAGTACGGCCAGAACAGCAGCGGAGGCCGGCTGGCAGGCTGCAGCGAGATGGCTGGGCCCTCCTCGCCGTCGGTCACCGGCAGCACCTGCAGCCAGTCGTCCTGCGGACCGTCGGGCAAGCGGATGGTCTCTTCGGTCTTGAAGCCGTCGATCAGCTCGGTGGCATACGCCAGCGGGCCGCGCGTGAGGCCGACGTAGTGCAGGTCCAGCACCTGCTGGTGGACCTCCGAACCGTCCGGCGCGCGCGATTCCTGCACG
>Ga0208958_1000387_pt1 | contig 53053 bp, 54 predicted proteins | sample RifOxyB1_FD_184032 | JGI IMG/M metagenome (GOLD analysis project Ga0208958, IMG submission 184032) | Soil microbial communities from Rifle, Colorado - Rifle Oxygen_injection B1 (SPAdes) | ecosystem: Environmental > Terrestrial > Deep subsurface > Rock core/Sediment | place: Rifle, Colorado...
CAAGGTAAGTGATCGACAGATTAAATTTTTAAATGGTGAACAAGTAGACCGATTATTAAATGCCCCTTCCCTGTCACATATTAACGGAAAACGCGACAAAGCAATTTTAGAAGTTCTATTTTCAACGGGAATACGTGTTTCAGAACTAACAAGCCTTGATCGAGATAAAATCGATTATGAACGAAAAGAAATAGGGATTACTGGAAAGGGAGGAAAGGGAAGAGTAGTTTTTCTTTCTACTCGGGCACTTGATTGGATAAGTGAATATCTCAAAGTCCGAGCAGATCATTTCAAACCTCTTTTTATAAGACACAGGGGAAAGGTAGATCCCTCCCATGGTGATGATGATGTCCGTCTCACTCCCCGCTCAGTCCAAAGAATGGTTAAAAAATACACCCAAAAAGTAAAGCTGACAGTTGATGTTACACCACACGTCTTGAGGCACAGCTTCGCTACAGATCTTTTAGTTGCCGGAGCAGATATCAGAAGTGTCCAGGAAATGTTAGGGCATAAAAATATTGCCACTACTCAAGTTTATATACACGTAACCAACAAGCATTTACGTGAGGTACACAAGTCATATCACCATAAAGAAAATTCATAATGACAATATAAATATGAAATTTTATAATTAACGTATGTCAGACGAATCCTTTTCAATCATACAAGAAAACGACCCTAATCAAGAAGGTGTACAGGTAGCTAAAGAGCACATTACAGAGGAATTTGCAAAGTTTAAAAATATCCTAACCGAAAGACTAAGCCCGATAGATAACGAAACAGCACAAATAGTCGATGATATCAAAATATGGTTAAAAGAAAGACTGGTTGGTAGATTTGGTATTCCTGAAGAAAGCCTTCACTGGCCAGAAGCTATCTTTTTTGCTAATGAAGAACAAATTAGATCAGTAGAACAACATACGGATCAAACTTTTTTAAGAGGAGCTGATGGTAGTCGCGTTAACGGTACGTGCATTCCAGGTGTTGGAATAATAATTAACGAGGATTTTGTTAAAAGTTTTAAAGATGAGGATTTATGTAAATATGCCCTTACAAATACACTTCTAGAAGAAATTTGGCACAGTACAGCAGAGCCCAGATTCACAGTACTTGGTTTAGATACGGGCAGACTGCGTATCTACCGCGAAAGAACTGGTATGGGCTTTATGAGATATGATAGTCGAGAAACAGAAAAAAGCGATCCAGTTTGGAATAAGGCTATCGAGGAAGGAATGGCTAGATTTGTTATGAACGATGCAGGTGATTTATTTCATCAAATCACACCAGAAGGATGGAAAAAATACCTAGAAATTATCAAGGAGGGTGATTATAGTCTCTATCACCGTCCCGAATTAAGTATAGATAGCAATGGTGAAATAGCTGTCGTGGTTGGTTATCCAGGCGCTTTCGATTTGATTGTTGAGTTGAATAAAGCACTTAATAATCGCGGAATGTATCATCTAGAAAAAGCTCGCCTTTCTGGTAATTTTCTTGAATTAGCACGCTTACTACAAAAAGCATATGGCAAAAGTGTATTTCGTCAGGTTATGGCAACCACACTCGAAGACGCAGCCAATAAAGCAGAAGAACTTAATCACTTAAGATGGCAAAAAAACAAAAAATAAATTTGATTTATGCACTCTCGATCAAGGTCGTAATCGCTGCCACATGATCATCTTTTTTGGCAAACCGCATTAGAATGACTCCCTGTGTCGCTCTCCCTAGCTGAGGAATGTTTTTTAAGGGGAGCTTAATCACCTGCGCGGTTTTACTTGTAATTACAAGTTGATCATCGTTCTCATCAACTAAGACTGCTCCAATCAATGCACCGGTTCTTGCACTAATTACTGCAGCCTTCACTCCCTTCCCTGCTCTTTTTTGAAGAGGAAATAGCTTGACTGGCGTTCTTTTACCCATGCCATGTTTTGAAATGGTAAGAATATCTCGAAAAACTTTAATTCTCTTGTCTGCTGGTTCATTTAGGTTTGCAGAAAACATTTCCATTGCAATAACCTCATCATCTTTTTCCAGTGATATTCCCCTTACTCCTTTTGTTGCTCTTCCCATCGGTCTAACATCCTTTTCAGAAAACTTAATTGATTTTCCTTGTTTTGTAATAAGCATGATATGATCTTCCCCGGTTGTTGGTTGAACACAGTCAAGCTCGTCGTTTGGTTCGAGTCTAATTGCAATCAGTCCATTTGATCTTAAATTATCAAATTGCTTAAAAGAAGTTTTTTTCACAACTCCTTTTTTTGTAGCCATAATCAAATGTTTTGCCTGCACACTTCCCATTGGCACAACACTTTTTATAAGCTCATTTTGATTCAAATCAATAATATTCACAATCGCTTGACCTTTGGATTGCCTAGATGATTCTGGAATTTCCCATGCACGCGTTCCATATACTCTACCCTGATTTGTAAAGAGTAAAATTGTGTCATGAGTTGTGCCAGAAACAATATGTTCAATTTCATCCTCTTCCTTAGTTGCCATTCCAATTACCCCCTTACCGCCCCTTCTTTGAGCTTTGTAAGTCCCCCTGGGTACTCTCTTTATATACCCTGTCTTTGTAACAGTAATAAGAATATCTTCTTTGGCAATTAAATCTTCTTCACTAAATTCTCCTATTTTTTGTTTATAAATTCTGGTTAAACGCTTATCTCCATAATTTTCTTTCAATTCGAGCTCTTCCTTGACAATAATATCAAGGATCATTTGAGGAGTTTTTAATATTAAAGTCAGTCGGTCAATCAATTTTTTAATTTCTTCATATTCATTTTCAATTTTTTCTCTCTCCAGTGCTGCTAATCGCCTAAGCTGCATATCAAGAATTGCTATAGCCTGAACCTCACTTAATTTGAATTTACTAACTAAATTATTTTTTGCGTCTTCTTGAGTTTTGCTACTTCGAATAGTTTTTATAACAGCATCAAGATTATCAAGTGCAATTTTTAGGCCTTCTAAAATGTGTGCTCTTTTTTTGGCCGCAGTCAACTCAAAAATTGTCCGTCTAATAATTACTTTTTGACGGTGTTTCACAAACTCAACCATTATCTGCTTGAGGTTTACTGTATGAGGTGTGCCATCAACCAATGCGACAAAGTTCGCAGGAAATGTAGTTTGAAGCTTTGTCATTTTGTAAAGCTTATTCAGCAAGGTTTTTGGTTTTGCATCACGTCTAAGCTCAATTACAATACTCATTCCCTTTTTATCTGATTCATCCCGGAGTGCTGCTATCCCTACTATTTTTTTGTTTCGCGCAAGATCAGCTATGTTTTCAACCAGATTAGCTTTATTTACTTGATAAGGAAGTTCTGTAATTTCAATAATGCTTTTACCTTTTCCACCCTCTTTAATTTCAGCGATTCCTCGCACTACTATTTTCCCTCTACCTGTTGCATATACATCCACAATAGACTGTGCGTCGTAGATTGCCCCACCTGTTGGAAAATCAGGGCCAGGAATAAACTTTACAAGTTCAGCCGGTTCAACATCACTTTCAAAACTCACCTTGGTGTTAGACAATTCTTCTTCTGAAATGTTTTTTTCTTGGCCCGCTGCAATCAAATCAATCTTTTTAATAAAAAAGTCAGATCTCTCTTCACTCTCTTTTTGTTCCGGGACAACTGGCCTGCCTCTTTTTACTGTTTCAATAACCGCATCAACAACTTCACACAAGTTATGAGGGGGAATCTTTGTTGCCATACCAACCGCAATCCCCTCCGAACCCATAAGGAGAAGATTTGGTAATAGTGAAGGCAAATACACAGGTTCCTTAAGAGTTGCATCAAAATTGTCAGTCATATCAACGGTTTCTTTCTCGATATCAAGAAGCATTGCAGAGGCAATTTTCATGAGTTTAGCTTCGGTGTAACGCATGGCAGCTGGTGGGTCGCCATCAACCGATCCAAAATTACCCTGACCATCAATAAGCGGATATCGCATTGAAAAGGTTTGTGCCATACGAACCATTGCATCATAAACAGAAGTATCACTATGTGGATGATATTTTCCCAAAACTTCTCCAACAACCTTAGCACTTTTAGAATAGCTTGAACTCGAACTTAAGCCCACTGTGTGCATCGCATAAAGAATTCGTCGGTGAACTGGTTTCAAGCCGTCCCGAATATCAGGCAGGGCTCGAGCCACAATTACACTCATCGCGTAATCAAGATACGATCTTGATAATTCAGCCGTGATTTCGATTGATTCAACTTTGCCGATATCCATAAATATTTTTTAAGACTAAAAAATTAGGCTTTTGCCTAATATTCATTCTATTATCTTTGAGCTCAGGATGCAACACCTAGAACCGTTTCATGAAGTTATACATTTCAAAAAAAACAACCATAAATAAGGACAGACCAGCACTACTTGCAAAAGGAAGATAAAAACTTTTGCCAATTAAAATATCCCCAGGTAAAATTGGAAATTTAATCGTACCATATAAAGTTACAAGCACAATAAAACCACCAATATACCCTCCTATAAATAAAACCCCATATTTTTTCAAAAATGTCTTTCCTTGCATGTGACTTTTTTACTGGTAAATTCTAACTTTCTGAGTTTCTGGTTTCTCTGTTGGCATGGGTGTTGCCGTTTGAGGAGTTAATTCTTTTTCTGCAGCCAAACCAGTATCTATTTTATTTTTTTGATTGGCAATTGAAAAAAGTGTTGGCATCATCATGAATATTGTAAGCATTGAAAGCATCATTAGTGGTGTTGCTTCAAGTGTATGTTTTGTTTTTGCCATCAAATTCACCTCCTGTATTTAAATTGTCTCATCTCATTAAACCGGATTTGTCATTATAAATCAAGAGTTGCTGATTCTACCCAACTCTTTTCATCAATCACTCTGATTTCATTATCTCCAACAATATACAAATAATCATCGATATAAACAGCTCTTTTTGCATTAATTTGGCTAACAGCCTTTCTTAAAACCAAATTGTTATTCTCATAGCTCATTACGTAGCCACCTGCTGAACCTGGCACAAAAAACACACTATGTTTACTGTCATGCAAAAATGCCCGGTGAGTACTCAAAATTTCAGTCCAATATTCGCTTAACACGTAACGACCAACCTCCTTTGGTTCGTTCGGATTTGAAACATCAAATAAAGACAGTTTTACTGTCTGATCCTCCTCCCCCACTCCCAATATTAGATTATCAGCCAAAGGATGAAGATAGGATGAGTAACCTGGAATTTTTAGCTGACCACTAACTTCCGGTTTCCGAGGGTTGCTCAAGTCAACCACAAAAAACGGATCAATTTGTTTGAAAGTAACCAAATATCCCCTATTTCCAATAAATCTGGCAGAATAAATTTGTTCATCAATACCGAGCCCAATAATTGAACCTATTGTGTTCAAATTAGAGTCAAGTACATAAAGATCATTTTCTGTTTCACCAGATCCACCAAAACTCCCTCCAACGGTTGTGGCAAGGCGCAGATTATTATTATATTCATCAACTGAAAATTGATTCAAAAGTCTTCCTGGCACACTGCCAACAGCTACATTCTCAAAATTTCTTGTATCCAGCTTAATAATAGTTGTATTTTCAAGTTCTCTAATATGTCTCGCCGCATATTTTTGTTGTTGATTAAGAAAATCGTTATCAAATTTTACCCTTTCATCATTCGTCAAAGTCTGTTTGTGTGTTTCAAGTAAATATTCAATTTCAGTTAATTTTGCCTGAGCACTCAAATCATAATCTTTTAATTTCTCGATCCTATCCCCAACCTGTTTTGGAACCAGCCCCAACCCATCTTCAGATAAAAACCCAAAATACATTTGCGCATAATCTTGTTGATGTATCAGGCCAAGATAAATTCTCTCACCCGACATGTAAACCACACTACTGCCTGAAGCGCCAACAAATGATTTTTGTTGCGCTACCTTTCCAGTAATTGGATCAATTTCCATCACTGTATATGTTGTGTTCACGGGCATTACCATAGATGGATAATAGATCCTTCCGCAACTATTATTGACTAAACCACCTTTAAACAAAGGAATCTCACAAGGATGGCTAAAATTAATTGCACTCGACAAAATAACATAAAGTTTGTTTTTATACGCTCTGGCTGTCACTAAACTAGCCTGGTCAAATTCGTTCAACCATAATTTTGTGGGCTGACTGGGATTTACCACATCATATCCATAAACTCCATCATTAGCCAATATTACGAGTGTGTTATCAAAAACTAAAAGTTGACCACTTTTTTCAATTTTTGCCAAGTTCATCATCGTAGTTGGTGGAAATGCCTGAATCAATTTAGTTTCTGCCCTTGCTTCTGGGTATGGTGGCATAATTCCAATTTCACTCTTTCTCTCAATCATGAGCTCAGGTGCATACAGAGGATAAAACATCTCTTGAGAATAAAAGATATTTTTTCCATCTGTTTTGACAATGTCAGGTTCGTCAATTCCTAATACTTGAACATTGGTTTCAGAAACACGCTTTGGAGTACCACCATCTATTTGTGGATTTTTCAAACTTTCAAGGGTTGGAGCCGAAGTCTGGTCTAGCATTACAGCCCTACCCGAAAACATACCACCCAAACCTGATGATAAGGCTTGAGCCTTACCCAAATAAGAAAGAAATTCCTCCTCATTTTTAAAAGCGTTGATAGTTATTTTTGACTCGCGTATTTCAGATTTATTTTTTACAGTAATTAAATATAAAGAAGCAAAACCAGAAATAACAAAAATTATTACAAATACAAATAAAACACTTCGTAAAATTAACACTTTACTATTAGATGGTTCGGTATAGTTTGGAACAGATAAACTCATTTACCTTTTTGGGACAATAAAAATTGCGGCGATATAAGCAATGATCCCTGGAATAAAACCAGTAAAAGAAACTAAGACCAACCAGGCAACTCTCAACAGAGTTGCATCAACTCTAAAGTACTCTGCAATACCACCCAAAACACCACCTAAGATTCGATCTTTTCCGCTCCTGCCCAGTTTCTTTTTTATCATTGCTTGTATAAATTTAATATAGTCATATTAAAACAAAATGTCCATTATTACATTTGATTGGCAAGCTAGGAATTCCTACCAAGTACCACTTGGAATAATATATCAAGCCAAAACGAAACAGACCGTTTCGTTTTGAGATTGCTATAATAACAATAACAGTAGCATTAGTACAGTTGACTTTCATGCTTAAAAGAAATTGCGTTAAAAACCAAATAACGCAATTCCTTCCTTATTATGAAGTCCTGCTTTAATAACCTCATTTAGTGACCAAATTGATATATTTGCATTTAGCAAAAAATCATTTTTCTTAACATTTATAACAAAATCCGGAACAACAGGATTTTCTGAATAATATTCACATAAAATTTTATTATATTTTTTAAATTTCTCTTTTCTTAATACATACACAAACCCACTAGAGAAAGCATTATGCCTAATGTAATTTGGAGTGACTCTAAAGTAAGGATTTAACTCATGATCAAATTTCCAACCAATCATCCCCCTACCCCCAGGCATTATCGGTGCGTTTAGTACAGCTTTAAAAAGAGCAATCAGGGGAATACTTGTTGCATAAACAGCGCGCAGTGTTCCTGTAGACGAATGTAATTTTTCTTTTCTATGTGGAATTAAAACATCAAACCTTTTTCTTGATCCATGTAAAACATATCCCTTTTTAACATAATCATCTAGTAATTTAACTGTCTGCATTGTGGTATTTAAAGAATATAAATATCCTGATAATCACTTTTGCCAACAACCTTACCTTTACCTTTTAGTATCTCTTCGTATGGCCAACAATAACGACAACCTTGTTTAGGGCAAATAAAATGATCAAGTTGTCTTGCAAGTTTTACTCTTTTTGCAACAGTGTAAACCCTGTCATATGAATCCGAAAGTTCAGGTAATTTCACCCCGGATGGTTCATTATTCCGATCTAAATACCAATAACTAATCTTGGTAATTGGCCTTTTTTGTAAATTTGACGCCAAGAGATGATAAATAGGAAGCTGCAATGATTCATCTTTTTCTTCCCATTTACCAGTTTTAAAATCGATAATATGAATCGAATCAGACTCAGGTAAGTATTCAAGCCAATCAATTTTTCCACAAAGAATTATATTATCTTCTTTTGAAAAAAGGTAACGTGGAGGCAACAGGTCTTCGGATCTGACCTTTATTGCTTTATTCAAAATCGGCCCTGGGTGTTCAATCACTCGATTAAGCATCGCCTTTCCCCTCTCTTTATAATCTTCCTCGTGTTTGGTATCTTTAAATCCACCTTTTTCACCTGAAACCCCCTTCCAACTAATCTCAAAGTTGTCGAGAAGCTGGCTCAAATTTCGCTCTTTTGTAGGTAATAGCGACAGAGGTTCAATCACTTCGTGCACAACCTGACCCAATGCCAAGGCTGGCTCCATAATTGTCATTTTATTTTTAGTTACAGGATTTTTATATATACTTCTTAAGTAATATAATCGTGGGCATTTTAAAAAATCGCCCATCGAGCTATGTGACACCCAAGTCGCCTTGTATTTATCTGCAATCATTTTCTCGATCTATTCTACCATTTTAATAGCACAAAACATTTTTAAAATTGAAAAATTAACTATATTCTGTTAGGCTTGGCCAGTTCCTTAAAAAGTATAAATTCAAAGAAAGAAGGTTGAAATGCTCACGCTTCTGACGATTTTGTTAATCTACGTAGTAACAATTATTGCTCACGAGCTTTTTCATGCCTGGGTTGCGATTTGTTTTAATATGAAGATCGAAAAAATTTACATTGGTTGGCCTCTGCCACCAAATATTGCAGTGATTAAACGAAAAAACTATGAAATCGTAATCACCCCCTGGATCTTGCTTGGGGGAGGGGTTTTGATTGAAGAAGACTCATATTGGAAAAGCGCATTTTGGCAAAAATTGCTAATGCTCTTGTATGGACCAATGGCAAACATTATTCTTGCCATGCTTATCGCGCTCATGGTTCTAGGCGAGAGTAATGGCCTACTTGTTTCGCGTGAAACTTTTCAGGCTTTTACCGAAGCAATCAAGCTATTTCTTTTAGGTAGTGTTGAAGCAAGCGATGTGAGTGGTCCAGTTGAAATAGCAGCCATATCACAGCAAATCATGAATAACGATTGGCTAACTGGAGTGCTTTTTATCACATTAATTTTGAATATCGGCGTTGCAGTTATCAATTTACTTCCTCTACCAGGACTTGATGGAGGACAAATTGTTCTTGCTGGCATTTGCGCCATGAAGAAAAATTCAACAAATTCAATCAAATTGGCAAAACATTTAAATATCGCCTTTTTTTATTTGTATGTGCTCTTTATTTTCTATTTCGTTATAAATGAGATTGCTGGTTTGATTATCTAGCTGATATCGGGTGATTTGATCAAAAAAATCACCCTTATTACTTTGAAGAAGATACACAACATATAAAAGGTTCAATCAAACCTTGAACTTTACCTAAATCTTTCTCATTCAAATTACACTTTCCCTGATTATCAATATTACTAACCAATCTTCCTCCTTCTTTTTCACAAGCCATTTTAGTCCAAGCTCCGTTTTCACAACCCTCTTCCCAAGCTCTCAAGCATTTTTGTTTTTCTTCATACCAAGTATATCCAGCTGACAATAAACATCCCATTGGATCCTTTTCTCCCCCAATTACTTTTTCATTTGTTAACTCCTCAACAGTTTGGACATACTCTTTTCGTTGATTAATTTCTCCAATTCTTTTCCAAACCAATACTCCGGCAGCAATCATAAATACACACATTAGTAATACTGTTAAGGCTTTCATTGTTAAAGTATAACATCACAAATTCGCTAGTATTCTACGGGATTTATTTTTTGTATAAATAAATTTTCGAATTTTATTCGACCAGTCCTTTATTTCGTTTTCTGATGGTATTTCCACTCGCATCTCCTTGATATCATTTTCCTTTACAAAAGGAATTAGCGAGCCAGAGCGATGTCTATTTAACTGCTGCAAAAAAAACTTGCTTTTTAAAAAATATAAAAGATAAAAAGGGTCAATCTTGAAATTTCTTAATACCGAGAATGCACTACTCGCAATTGCACCCTGATATTTCTTGTCGACATATGCAACAGCGTGTTTTTGTGTACCGATAAAGTTTCCAACCTTAGCGATTAAAAGATCTCCTTCTTGTAATATATACACTCCCCTCTCAGGGAGAGTATTCGCCTTAATCTTTTTCTCTACATCTATTTCCATATATGTAGGATTAATGTTTCCTACTTCAACATAATAAACCATGCCTTTGTGAACAATTTTGTTTTTTGCGACAAACTCAGCAACTTCATACATTTTTTTCGAATCTTTTAACTTCTTTTCTTCTTCTCTATAAAAAGGTCGGTTAAACTCATAATCAAGTCGATCATCAATTTTTTTTGTTTCAAGCATAAACTCATCAACAATTTTCATGATCAAATCTTGACTTAAAGTAGCTTTTGCGAAAATGGTATTCACTCCAATTTTTCTTGAGTAAAAAAGTAGGCTCGTCTTAATTGTTGTTCCTAGGCTTGAGAAAGTACCCTCTGGCAATTGGACTACCATATCAATGGACACTCTAAGTTTTAAGAATGATCGAACGTAAGAATATCGTTTATTCATAAGAATACCATTGGGAAGCAGGATAACACCCCGACCGCCTTTCTTGGTCAGCTGTACACATTTCTCAATAAATAAAATTTCAGGAGTTTGCGAATCTCGCATTTTATTTGTCCGTACAACCTTGTTTCCTATTTCAATATATTGATGTGCCAAATCAAATTCAGATAATGTTTTTCTATCCTCTACTCTCCCTTTAATCCCAAAAGGAGGATTGGTCATAATAAGATCAAATTTCTCGTTCCTTAGTTTTCCCAGATTTCTTTTCAAACTATCTCGTTTCTGTATTGAAGCAGGATCGCCCCCCGAAAGAACAATTGCCATTTTTGCCAGACTCACAATCGAGGCGTTGATTTCATAACCTCTTAATTTCTCTTTTGAATATTCTAAAACATTAAGATTTGCATCTTTTGTTTTAAGATATGAGACTGTTGACACCAAAAAGCTTCCACTTCCACAAGCTGGATCAATAACTGTCTCGTGCTCACCTGGATCAATCAACCCAATTGCTAATTTGACAACAGGAAGTGGAGTAAAAAACTGACCCCTTTCCCCTTTTTGATGGTCACTGATATATTGTTGGTAAACCAAACCGCATAGATCTTCATCTTTTATAGACAAATATTGATCTTGAATTTTCTTAATTATATAAGCCAAAGTTAGATAGGATAATTCAATTTCTTGTTGAATAGAAAAAGCACCTTTATATGTTTTTTTTACATACCAAAACAAATCCCGCATACGAAGTTCAAACGATTCTGACTTACCAGTTAGTTTAATTTTTTTAAATTCCTCGTCTGTAATAAAAAAATGCTTTAAACTGTTTTTTTCGTCAAATATTTTTATAAACAATATTTTAACAACTTCAGAAAAAGCCTGTTGTTGAGACATTCCTTCATTTGCATAAATATAATTATGGATCGTCTTTAGAATCCAATTGAAGCTCTTTTGATCTTTCATATAGTCATATTAAAACAAAAGTGGATAGTATACAGGTTAAGCATTGTATCATGTATAATTACATATTATGAAAACTTTTATCCCAGCAATTATCGCACTTGTTTTTATTGTCTATCTTGCTGTTGCTGGAATTCGTCAAGTTCGTGTGTGGACTAACATTACCAGAAATAATGCTGTTCAAACAAACTCAAATCAAGAGATAATCAATTCTCCAAGTCCCACACCAACTGATCAAAGATCAATTATTACAAAACTAAAGGAATCATTAAAATTATCTGGTAATATTATTTGTGAATGGAAACAAGAACAAAGTACTGGCACACTTTATCTTAAAGGTGAAAAAATCAGTATCACAAGTAAATTAAACGACGAGAATTATCACTATTTACTAGATAATAATTGCCTTTGGACCTGGACTGATAAAGAGAGTACTGGTATTAAACTTTGTGAGGCGGCTGATAATGGCTACTTACAATTCTTAGACGAAGAATCAATTAATGAAAACAATCTCTCCTGTCAGGAAATAGAAGAAATTGACCCATCGATTTTTAATTTACCCGCAAACAAAACATTTGTTAATCCCTTTGACCAAGCACCAGTCGCAACAAGCAATCCCGGGCTTTGATCCAATAACCAAAGTTCCTTCTCAAAATGACTAAAAAACATCTTATTATCACTGTTTTGGTGATTAGCGCATCGATCTATATATCATCGGTTTACAATCACAGCAAAAACAGTAAAAACAAAAGCATAAAAATCCAAGATAATAAGACAAATGTTTTAAGTAGTAATATTTCAACAACCAACAGCATAACTTATAACGGATCGACCTTCACGCTCAATATATACAAAGTATCAGACCTCGATAATTTATACCTATATAATAATCTCACCAATTCCAAAACATCGACTAACCTTACCCAAATTAACAACTGTAAATTTTTGATAAATGCTGGTTTTTATTCAACCAAAGAAGAACCCATAGGACTTTTCATTACAGAAGGTGAAACGCTAAGTATATTTAATACCAACGCTTTATTGAATGGTATTTTCACAATAAACTCCCTGGCTACTCCGCGTATTTCAAAAGCACTACCAACTGATGATATTCGTTTAGCTCTGCAAACAGGGCCAATTCTTATTGAAAACACCTCACTTCAAACGATTAAACTAAACAACGATAAAAAAGCTCGCAGAATGATTCTGGCAATCACCGGGAGTAATGAATTATATTTTATGGCGATATATACCCGGGAATCTGTCTTTAATGGCCCATTTCTTACCGATATACCTTTAATAATTGAAAAACTGAACTCTGAATTAAATTTATCCATTGCCGATGCAATTAACTTAGACGGCGGTTCAGCCTCAGCCTTTATTTCTGATAGCATAAAACTCACAGAACTCTCACCGATTGGAAGCTACTTTTGCGAAAAATAAGAAGCGATTTCACCAATCGTTGTCACTTCTCCATGTCCTGGGTAAACTTGTACCAAAGGGTCCAGCTTAAGTACTAAATTTATGGATCTTAATAAACCACTTTTATTTGAATAAGATAAATCTGTTCGGCCGATTTCGCCGTTTGAAAACATGGTATCACCGCTAAATAGAGCATTCTGTGCTTTTGAATACAAACAAATTCCTCCCGGTGTATGTCCTGGTGTTTCGATAATCTTGAGCTTCTCATTTCCAAAAGCAATCACATCGTTAGGTAATATATATTTATCAACTATTGGAGCTGGACCAGGATCGCTGTATGTATAATGCAATGCAGATTTTCGAAAGTAACTCAGTAAAAAACAATCCTTCTCGTCCAACAAAAATGGAACTTGCAATGCCATTTTTAGTTCATTTACTGCCAATATATGGTCAAAGTGACCATGTGTTGCCAATATGTAAACAGGATCAATCTCGTGTATTTTAATTATATTTAAAATCACCTCAGCATCATCTCCAGGGTCAATAATCACACCCCTGCGACTTATCCGCTCATATGCAACGTAGCAATTTGTTGCTAGTTGGCCAACCGTAATCTTAATTATTTCCATTTTTTCTTGAATATCGTTATTTTATAGTTAAAATACTTTAATTTGTATATTTGAAAATAACATTTTAAATATATAATTTCTTACGAAAGCTGCAAACTTGAGTAAGAGGAGTATAACTGATAAAATATGCTAACGTATACCAAAGATTTGGAGGTAGCAAGTTGGCTGGTAATGATGATGGTAACCCTGGAAGATACCCAGGAACACCACACCCAACGGTTTACAAACCAGGTGGATTTTTGGGCGGAGATCAAAATAATACAGCCGAACCCTTAAGGCACTATATCAAGACAAATCAAAACATTCGAAGAAAAAATCGAAGACATCGTTAATTCTTAACAAACCAAAAAAGTGGCAAGCTTTATAACTGAGTTTGCCACTTATTAATTATAAGAAACATCACTTGGCTGAAGTGCTTTATACACGGAATAACCCATTACTAAGGCAGCGCCAATAAGTACGATCCAATGAGTCAAAGTAAGTGTAGTTGTTGCTATGATCATCGGTGCAACAAGAAGGGCGACTAAATTAATTACTTTAATAAGAGGATTAATTGCTGGTCCGCTTGTATCTTTAAGAGGATCACCAACAGTATCGCCAACTACAGCAGCTTTGTGAGATTCACTTCCTTTTCCTCCGTAAAGACCAGCCTCAATCATTTTTTTGGCATTGTCCCATGCTCCGCCGGTATTGCTCATAAATACAGCCAGAAGCTGTCCTGTTAATATCAGACCTGCCAAAAATCCACCCAAGGCTTCAACCCCAAGTAAATAGCCAACTAGAACTGGTGTAATAATTGCAACCAATGCCGGACTTGTTAATGATCCTAGAGCTGCTTTTGTGGTCAAATCAACAACTCTTGCGTAATCAGGCTTTTGTGTCCCCTTCATAATTCCAGGCATTTCTCTAAATTGTCTTCTAACCTCATTAATAACTGCAAAAGTACTATCGCTTACAGCTTTAATTGTTAAGCTTGAAAACAAGAAAGGAATTGCTCCACCAATCATAAATCCAACAAATACTTCTGGATGTGCAATATTAATGGCAGTAAGTCCTGAATCAGTCAAAAATGATTCAAATAATGAAACCGCAGCAACTACAGCTGAAGCAATCGCAAAACCTTTTGTTGTTGCTTTTGTGGTATTTCCTATTGAATCAAGACGAGCAAGGTATGTATTTACTTTTCCCTTCATGGCTGTAAGCTCAGCAATTCCTTGAGCATTATCTGCAATTGGACCAAACGAATCCATTGAAACAATAAGTCCAGTCGTTGTTAACATGCCCATGCCAGCAAGGCTAACACCGTACGCCGCCATTAAGGGATCAGGAAACAACATGAATGAAATTAAAATTGTTACACCTATTGCAAGAACCGCCCATACTGTTGAAGAAAAACCACTCACAAGTCCTGACAATATAACCGTTGCCGGACCAGTCTGGCTTTGCTTGGCAATATCTTTGACAGGTGCATGATCCCCTGTTGCATATTCAGTCAACCAGAAAATAATAATTGACAATACAATTCCAACAGTTGTCGCAATTGCAAGTCTGCTGTCATGCGCAATCAAATTTGATAACCAGAAAAAACCAATAATTGAAGCACCAGCGGCAATAATAAAAGCTCTTAAAATTGCTCTCATCCCCTCACTTATTTCACTTTTCCCTTTTGCGTTAACCGAAAAAATACCCAATATAGATGTTCCTACACCCAAAGCTCTTACAGCCAAAGGAAACAACACACCAGGAAGACCATAAGTAGCAACGCCTAAAATCATAGCCGAAACCAAAGTAACCTCGTAGCTTTCAAATAAATCCGCCGCCATTCCGGCACAATCACCAACATTATCACCAACCTGATCAGCAATTACTGCTGCATTTCTTGGATCATCCTCAGGAATCCCCTTCTCTATTTTTCCGACCAAATCAGCACCCACATCAGCCGCCTTTGTATAAATTCCGCCTCCAACTCGCATAAACAAAGCAAGTAAACTTCCACCAAAACCAAAACCCAAAAGCACTTCAGTTGCATGCTCTCCATAAATCCAATAAATAACAGTTGCTCCTAGTAAACCAAGTCCAACAGTTAACATACCTGTTGTGGCCCCAGCTTTAAAAGCTAAATCAAGTGCTTCACCAAATCCCTTTTTAGCAATTTGCGTCACTTTTGTATTTGTTCTGGTAGCAATATTCATTCCAAAAGTTCCAATCAAAGCACTAAAACCAGAACCCAAAACAAAAGCAACTGCTCTTCCGAGAGCAAGTGATTTATCATTTGAAGTGAAATACAAAAACGCTGTAATCAAAACGACCAAAGGAGTAATTGTCATGAACTGTCTTTTTAGATACGCATTTGCCCCTGTCTGTATTGCCTGTCCGATCTCTTTCATGTCATCTGTCCCAGAATCATGCTTTAATACTACAAAGGCAAGATAAACAGAAATAAGTATTCCAGAAATGGCTGAAAATAAAACAAGACTCAAAAAGGTATTTGTTGCAAGTAAACTTTCCATAAATATTTATTAAAACTAGCTGTATTGTAAAAAACACCACTTCAATTTGCAATAGGTTAAATTTATTCAGAAAAGCAGATAACACTTTCCATTCCTTCAAGCACCTGTTGCACTTGATTATTATTCTCAATTTGGAGCGAAAACAAATGATAAGTAAGATCCCCCCTCAAGCCACTAAGAACCCGTGTCATTATCCCGAGAGTTCTTGCCTCGTCAACCGCATCTTCAACAATTAATATATTTTTACCCACTAATTCAAACCCCTCTTTTAGTTGTCCACCTATTGGTAGTTTGCCATCTCGCTCAAATATCATATGATCTACTAAAAGCTCATATCCATATTCTCTTTGAAGTCCAACCCCTAGATATTCACCTAATACACAACCAGAAAGACCGGCACACACAATGTGTGTAGGTTTCTTTTCGTATATAAGCTGAACCGCATCAGACATTTGGCCAATAAATCTTCTCATTTCCCAAAACCCTGCACCAATAAATAATTGCTTTTGTTTTGCCGTCTGAACATCTTGATAGCCAATTCCAAATGCACGCTTTACACTGCTCATTTGAGCAAACAATAAATCAACGCTTTTGTCATTTACACGACCTTGCTCATATATATCAACTGCAAATTGTAAAGAATGCTTTTTGATAAGTTCAAACAAATATCCATTTTTTTCATTATTTACCATCCAAAGCGCAAGCGCCCGAAACTCATCCATCGCAGACTCAAGTCTAATATTCTCATTTTTATTTAAAGGTTGAAATTCAATCACAATCTCCATAATAAAACGCCAGGTATTTATTTACACCTGGCGTTAATCTGTTACTGATAGCGGAGACTGTTGTGGTATTGTTTGGAAAAAACATTTCGGTCTGCTTCAGACAACATTTTTTTCCAGTGTCCAAACCGTATCAACAACCAGTTAATCCACACACCAGCCGCAACAAAATAAAGCAAAGGCGTGTGCTGGGTATAGATAACGATAGAGGTTCCGACAACAACTAGGAGAACCTCAGCAATGATAAACAACCAAGCAAAACGCTTTTCGTTCATTTTTTCCCTCTGATTGTCTCAAATCGGAATAAACTAGCTAATTATACCACAAATTAGCCCATAATTCAAATATAACGTGCTAACTAAATGTCTAAATTAGCCTTTGTGGCGTGTGATTGAATATATTTCTTTCTTGGAGGTACTTCTTCTCCCATAAGCATGATAAACATCTGATCAGCAGCCTCAGCATCATCAATTGTAATTTTGCGAAGCAGCCTTGTTTCAGGGTTCATTGTTGTATCCCAAAGCTCAATCGCATTCATTTCCCCAAGTCCTTTAAATCTCTGTACTACAACTTTACCAGAAAGTGACCCCATAAAGGCTTCTTTTTCAGAATCAGAATAAACGTATTTATGATTTTTACCATAAATAACTTTATATAGTGGTGGTACAGCAACGTACAAATACCCCTTTTTTATTACTTCAGTCAGATGCCTATAAAAAAACGTTAAATAAAGGCTTTTAATATGCTCACCATCAACATCTGCATCTGCCATAATAATTACCCTATGATATCTGATTTTGCCAATATTAAATTGATCTCCAATCCCCGCCCCAACTGCCATAATCAAGCTTTTAAATTTATCTGATTTAATTACCTGATCAAGCCTGGCCCGCTCAGTATTAAGTACCTTTCCAAAAAGTGGCAAAATTGCCTGAAATTTTCTATCTCTTCCAGCCTTGGCCGATCCCCCGGCTGAATCCCCCTCAACGATAAAAAGCTCGCTTGTTTCTGGATTTGAAGACTGACAATCTGCCAATTTTCCAGGGAGACCCGCCCCTTCAAGTGCCCCTTTTCGAAGAACCGCGTCTTTTGCTGCTCTGGCAGCAAGCCTTGCCTTAGCAGCCAAATATACTTTTTCTAAAACGCTTTTCGCATCAGCCGGATTTTCCTCAAAATATGTATCTAGTCCTTCTTTTACTGCCGAATGAACAATTCCTTGGATTTCTGGATTATTAAGTTTTGCTTTGGTCTGGCTTTCAAATTGCAAACTTTCAGAAGACATTTTTACATAAATAATTGCATTTAAACCCTCTTTTAAATCATCACCAGTAATTGTCGCTGCGTTTTTGTTTCCATTCCCATTTAATGTTTTCTTGATATAGTCTGAGACTGATCGGGTTAAAGCCATTCTAAATCCAGTGACATGGGTACCGCCGTCAATTGTATTTATTCCATTTACATAACCACGGACGTTTTCAGTATAAGTATCTGTATATTGCAAAGCGACTTCAACACTAATCGAATCAATCTCACTCTTTACATGAATTACTCTTGAAACTGGTGTTTTTCCACGATTACCATGTTTAACCATTGTACTAATCCCGCCCTCAAAATAATAATTTGCCACTTCACCATTTCTTGAATCTTGAAAATGAAAACTTAAGCCACCCATCAGGTAAGCACGATCCCGAAGAAGCGATTTTGCCTTACTACTCTCAAATATAATTTCACCAAAAATTTGCTTGTCAGGAAGAAAAGTAGTGATTGTCCCGGTTTGATTTTCACCAATTTTGACTCCCCAATTAGCAGGAAGCCATGCGTCAAGTTGAGCCTGTGTTGTTTCTTTTACATTTGCCCGAGCTTTTCCCCGTTCATATTCTTGAACATAGGCTTTATTATCACGAAGCACAACTACTCGGCACAAGGAAGACAAAGCATTAACCACTGAAGCACCAACTCCGTGCAGCCCTCCTGATATTTTGTAAGCTCCTCCTCCAAACTTACCTCCAGCATGGAGCTTAGTCATAGCAAGCTCAAGTGCTGAAACACCACTCTTGTGTTTCTCAACCGGAATACCACGTCCATTGTCTCGAACAGTTGCACTGCCATCAGCATTGATATTTACCCAAACTCCAGTTGCAACCCCCGCCAAACTTTCGTCTACTGAATTATCAACAATTTCTCGCAGACATTCATGAAGTCCCCTGATGTCAGTCGATCCAATATACATTCCAGGTCGTTTCCTAACAGGCTCAAGCCCTTCCAGGACTTGAATCTGACTTGCTGTATATTCGTTGTTTTGTTTTACCGCCATTTTAGAATAAAAGTATTTTGACTATAGATGATTTAAAAGACAAGCTCAAGCCACAATTTCTTCCCCAAAAAAATCCCGCTTATCTTAAAATTATTATTTAAAACAAGCGGGTGTAAAACATTCGGCTTAAGGGTTAGGAAATGTTAGGTGCATCGCTTCTTGCGTGCGCTCCAAAACCTCATTTGCCAGTTCATTTGCACGTGCCGTTCCGGCTCTGATTACCTGTCCGACTGCAACGTGCTCCTCGGCTTCAAAACGAGCTTCTCGAATTGGATCAAGCATTTCGTTTAGAATCTCAGCAAGGCGTTTTTTCAAAGGTACATCACCAATCTGCCCAACCTGGTAAAGCTTTTTGTACTCCTCAACTTCTTCCGGGTCTTTTGCAAACGCATCAAAGTACATAAACAGCGGGTTGCCTTCAATTGTTCCCGGATCAGTTGCGTGTATCCGCTTGGGATCCGTATACATCCGCTTAACTTTTTTCTCAACCTCTGCACGGGAATCTGAAAGATAAATCGCATTACCCCGCGACTTACTCATTTTGCCAGAGCCGTCTGTTCCAACCAGTTTCGAAATTGAACCAACTTGAGCTTCGCATTGACAAAAAACCGGGCGGTGATACTGATCGTTAAACGCCCTTGCTAATTTTCTCGAATATTCAAGGTGTGGAACCTGATCACGTCCAACTGGTACAAGAATTTGGTTCCCTTTTTCGGCAGGAGGCGAAATCATTTCAATATCACCCACCTGATCAACAGGATAAAGAAGAAAAGCCATTGAAACATTCTCAAGATGCTCCATCTCTTCTTTAATTGTTGGATTGCGCTTAATGTCCGCCTCTTTTGCAAACAAAGCAAGGTATAAGGTCAAATGTGGACGAGCCAAAACTTGACTTTGCTGTACAAAATGGACATTAGGCAAATTCGGATCAAGACCAACTGAAAGCCAGTCCAGTGTTACATCTCGGATCGATTGCTGAATTAACTCAGGCCTATCCCGGTGAGTAGTTGCAGCCTGATAATCTGCCAAAAGAAAAAAGCACTCCTGATCTGGATCGCTTTGAGCTTCAAGCCAAAGCTTTAAGGCTCCAACATAGTGACCCAAATGAAGCTCGCCAGTTGTGCGCATCCCAGTAAGAACACGTTTTATAGCCATTCACTTTCCTTTCTGTAAATGTTCAAAAACCCTTATTTTAAAGGTAAGCAATCATATCTTTGAACTGAAATTCTGTCAATTATGGATCCCTACTACTTCCATGAAAAAACCGCGTTGTTAATTGCACACGCGGTTTATTATGTAGTTCGCGAAAACCACGAACTTTAGATCATAGATAAAGCGAACGAATATCAAACTTTTCTGTATCCAGAATACCATGCGTTTTAACGCGTGGTAGTTTATTTTTACTTAGCTATTTATAATGTATTTTAGTTGCCAGATTTATACCTTGAAATAAAACAAGCGTTCCGACTATTCTGGCAATCCAGCTAAGTGTTGACATAGGCACAGTCTTATAGCCTCCAGTGACTAGCTCGTTTGCTATTACCGTTGCAATAAGACCAAAGAATACAGAAACTGAAAAGAGCATGATTACCATTGACACACTTACCCCTTCACTTTTTTTAGCATACTGTTTCCAGCCTTGCCCTAGAAACACTAAAGTCATAGTCAGGGTAATATACAACATCGTTTTGATATTGGTAATTGCTTTTGCTAGTGTTTGCAAATACTCCCCAAATTGGTCCGTTGCCAAGGTATAAAACAAAGCACCTAGAACACCAAAAACTGCCAGCCAAAAAAAGCGCAAAACACTAAACGAAGTTGCGTTGGTTTTAAGCACACCCTTTTTGCTAAGTACTTCTTCTATTGCAGAAAGTAAATTCCTCGCAAATAATATGACCACAATCACAAGAACAATATCCTTAAGCCTTATGGATTCTTTGTCCATTCCGACTATAACGATCAGGAATGTGCCTGCGAAAACAAACCCTGCCGGCTTCAGCATTGTTTTGAAATTAGCATGTTCAAACAATACTTCAATTAAAATAACAAAAAAAACCGTACAGCCTGCTAAAGCTGTCATTATGGCAGGATCGTAGTTTAGATTACCCCAAAGATAAAGGGCCGTTGCACTTGCGGCAAGAAGCCCAGCTACGGCGCCTGTAACGATATTACCCAAGGTTAGTAATTCTTTCATACTGTCTTTTTTATGGTTACTATCAACAACAGTGCCAAGCGGTGTGAAACTAAGCAAACTTTGCAATAAGGTACCATAAATCCCTCCCAAGGTTAAGTATGTCAAAATCTTGACATATGGATCACTTGTGTCTGGTAGCTGCTTTTGCATCAAATAACCATCGAAAGTGTTATAGATTGCATAAAATAACGCAGCAATCAAAACAAGAAGTTTTACATGTTTTGCTTGAATCTTACCCCACTTTTGCTGCCAACTTATTTTTTTCAACGTACTTTTGTCCATTCCAACCTCCTTTGGTTGAAAAAACGCATTAACGACTTACAGCAATAATAGTAAATGGTTAGGTAATGTCAAGCTAGCAACAATAAAATAGTCCGTCTGAGTTTATCCGACGGACTATATCTTTCTATATCAAAACATCAAACCCTTGGCCGAATTCAAACATTTTCTTTTTCGGGTCAAAATGGTCCTTGAGTATTTCTGGATTATCAAACAGTGATTTGTCCTTAAAGTAGACCTCAAGGATTTTCAAGAAAAAACTATGACTTACGACAAGATATGAACCTTCACTTAGTTTAGACAACCTCTCAATTAAGCTCAGAACTCTATTCTTAATCTCTTCCCTTTTTTCATCAAGTGAATCAGCAATAAATGCAAGTAAGAATCTTTCTCTCACAAGATCACTACCAAACTCCTCATATTCTTCATTAGTTAGCAAAGAATCAAGGTGGAAACGTACTTCTCGAAGCTCGTCCAAGGGAATAATGTCTTGCAACTGAAAATAATTTTTTAAAGTCATGACACCTCTTTTTAGAGAGGAGCAATATACTGGAAAATTTATATTTTCAGGTAAATTAAGTACATTCTCCCTTGAATCCACAATCTCAGGATCAGCTTCCTGAGTTACAATCATTTTATAGCCTTCAAACCTGCTATATTTACCCCCAAAGGTGGGGTCATATCGTAAAATCTTGCGAAAATGAATTATAATGTTCGGCATTTACCTATTCTCCTTTTGTTAAACGAGCACTAAAAACATTCCTATTATATAGTCATATTAAAACAAAATGTCAGTATTAACATTTTGTTTGACAAGCATAGAATTCCTACCAAGTACTACTTGGAACAATATATCGAACTCAAATTATAAAGATTAAAAACAGTCATTTTATTTTGAGTTTGCTATAGAAACATGCCTTAAAAAATGCAAAATAATAAGGTGTACATGAAACCAAAAAAACTTGACAGGAGTAATAAACAAGATAGAATATTATTCTAATAGCGATTGAGATAGGAGAATGGGCCTATCGATGCTGATTGGTGAATCATCCGTTTGGAAAGTAGTCAATCCGGAAGAAGTCCGTTATCACACTTCAGGCCGATGTCGGGAAACTGGAGTCGGTTACAAAGACTTTAGGTAGTAATACTAAAGTAAAGCAAGGTGGCAACACCCTCGTATTAGAGAGTCCTTGTTTGTATATCAGTTTTTTCTGGTATGCATACAAGGATTTTTTTTGTTTACGAATATGAAAGAAAGAAATGAAACACAAAAATCAGAAGAGGTTCTAGTTCCTCTTGAAACGCTTTCTATTAACGAGGCCAATTTAGTTGGTGGAAAAAATATTAATCTGGCAATTTTGACTCAAAACGGATTGCCGGTACCGAAAGGATTTGCAGTAAAGTCGACAGTTCATGATGAATATATTAAAACAGGTAGAATTGCTCCTTCATTGGTAGATCATATTATAATGATAAAAGAAGCTTTAGGAGGACAAATCGCAATAAGAAGCTCTGCTAATATTGAAGACAATATGAGCCTAAGCATGTCTGGCGTATTTAGTACGTTCTATGTCCGTAACGGATTTTCTCACTTAGAAATTGAAGCTGCTGTAAAAGGAATATATGATCAATCTCATTCCCCTGAGGTTGTTTCATATCTTACCCAGCATGGAATTTCAATAAACGAGATTAAAATGGGACTAGTTATTCAAGAACTCATAGAACCCAACCAAGCAGGTGTTTTGTATACAAGAGTAAATAGAAGCGAAGACGAATTTTTACTTCAATACACTGACGGTTTTGGAGACAGAATGGTTAACGGAGAAACTTTGGGGAGCTCTCTTATTTTTGATATACAAACAGGTCAAATAAAATCATCTGCAAATTTCGAAAGTATACCCATAAGCCAAGAGACTCTCCTAGCTTTAGTTAATTGTGGAAAACAGATCCGTGGCATCTATGGATTTCCTCAAGATGTAGAGTTTGCCATTCGGGACGCTGAAGTTTTTGTTTTGCAAACCCGCCCCATGACTTCTGAAGTAAGAGACATCGAACTCAAAGAAACAGCCTCTCAAACACTCAAAAAAACAAAAGAACAAATACAAAAAATAATAGATAGCGAAAAAGCACTACTAGGAACACCATATTGTATCCTTACAGACTCTAATTTTTCTGAACTTATGCCTCAGCCCAAGGAAATGGATATTGGAGTATTTGCATATATATTTTCTGGAAGAAACGGAATTCCTGGTGGTATTCAAATAGGCCGCGAGAACATGGGATATTCTATGGCTGGCGAATCTACAGGATATATGTTTTACATCGGAGGTAGACCATATACCAGCGAAGCAATGTCAAGTGCAAACTTTTATATTGGATTTCCAGATTCTAGCGAAGAATACTACCAAGGATTAGTAACTGAATATGTAACAAAAATGCAGGCTAACCCCGAACTTGCTCAATACGCCGGAATGAGTGTCTACCTACAAGACCCAACTCAAAAAGATTTAGAAGTAAGATTTGGAGAAAAAGCAGTTGAGTACTATCAAATATATTTAGATTTTAAAGAAAGAATGTCACGTTATGCTGATGTGTTTAAACACGAATATTTGGATAAAAAACTTCCAATTTCACTTGAATTCATTAATATTCAGAAAGAAGTTGAACTAAGTGAGTTATCTAATCCTGAAATTGTTTATTACATAATCAACATTTTCGAACATCTTCGCACAGAATCCTGTGTTGATTTTGTTACTTCTGCTAGACTGGGGTTTTACTACTCTCAGAAAATGAAAAACGATTTATTGCGCTTTATGGATGGTGATACAAAAAAAGCCGAAGAAGCATTTGCTAGGTTAAGCCAAGGGCTTTCTGGAAGCATGACAACAGATGTAAACATCGAACTGACAAATGCAGAATCTGATGAGGAAGCACTAAAAATGGCAAGTAACCTTGTTGGTCATTACAGCTTGGGCGAAATGCTGGAAATTCGACACCCTCGTTATTCAACTTCCAGACAAGGCCTTGTAAACTATGTTCAAGGAATCAGGGAAAGTAACTATGCCGAGAGTTTTGAAAAGCAAAAGGCATACAGAGAAGCTTTTGAAAAAGAATTATTAGACCAGGTTCCTCCAGAGGAAAGAATCGAGTTTATTCATACAATGAAATCTGCTCAAACATATATGGCACTGCGTGAAACAGTAAAATATTTTTTTGGAAAAGAATATGCATTAGCTAGAAACGGACTTGAATTACTGGAAGAAAGATTAGAATTGCCAAAGGGCAGTATTTATTCCCTATATCCAGATGAACTTTATGAACTTGTTGAAAATCCACAGTCCTATCTGCATATCATAAAATCAAGACAACAAGCATTTGAAAATTATGCTCACTTAAGAATGCCACATGTTATAAGAGACATAGACATAGAAAACATTTCTCTAAACACAGAAGAGGGGTATGAGTTTTCCGAACTGGAAGGTACTTTTCTCGCAGAAGGAGATACTTTTGACGGAGTAGTACTTAACATTGATGAATTTGAAACACAAGAAGAACTCCTTCAAAAGTTTAGCGAATTAAGCCAACAAAACCAAGGAAAAATTGTTTTATGTGCCACCCAAATGAATCTCAGTCATGACCCTTTTATTATGAAAGCAAAGGGTCTGATTTTGGAAAATGCAGGCATTGTATCTCACGGTGCCCAACGGGCAAGAGAGTTAGGAAGAGGTGCAATTGGTGGAATTCAAACGCGATACTTAAAGACAGGACAAAAGATTAATTTTGATCCCAGTAATAGAAAAATAAAAAAATTAGATAAATAATATGAAACAAGTAACATTTATTCGCCACGCAAAATTAGAAAAAGAATTCTCCGATTATTCAAAGTTGCCTTACAATATTTTTTGTGACCTGGCAAAGGGTAGTATTCAGCCATCTATAGACTCTGTGGAAGCAAGGAGAAACCTAGAAAAAATAAATCAAAAAATAGATTTTCAAAAATTCGATAAAATATTTTCTGCCAATTCAAAAAGAGCTCAACAAACAGCAGTTCTTATTGCAAACACATACCACATATCTATAGTAGAATATCTAAACGAACTTTCAGAGTTACATTTTGATCCAGCACAGCTGATAACTGAATCTGAATTCAAGGATACTGGTTTAAAAACAGTAAGAGAAAAATTTCAAAGACTTATTTTAGGTCAAGATTCAAAAACCAATGTTAAAATGATAAACACTAAACTCAAAATGATTAATGAGATCTTATTGAAAGAAAAATCGCAAAAGATTCTCTGTATCACTCATGGATTTTTTATGCATTTTATAAAACTGTACTTTGATAAAACAACAGATCTTAACCAAAAAGAAATTCTAAATATTGACATATCAAACCCCTTTAAAAATTTAGAAGGATTTACCATCTCTTTACTAGAAAAATGAAAATAAAATTTGTAACAGCACTGCACGGAGATGAAGTGACACCGGTTTTAGCACTGTCTTCAATTAATGCTGATCAAATAGTTGCAAACAAGAAAGCACTGTCTTTACATAAACGCTTTATTGATATGGACATGAACAAAGCATTTGGAACAAACGGTTCAAGCTTGGAAGAAAAAAGAGCAGATGAAATATTAAATCAATTGCAACTAGAACAGCCTGATTATGTACTCGATTTCCACACAACTAGCGCTAAGACTCCACCATTTGCAATTATTACTGATCCCAAAATGCTTAATTTCGCAAAAACCTTAGGACTCAATCACATTATTCTCATGAAACATAATATAAAAGCCGGTCATGCGCTTATTAATCACTACAACGGAGTATCAGTGGAAGCAGGAACTCATAATAGTCCTGAAGCATTTGAAAATGTTATTAGAATTGTAAATTCTGCCACTAAGGGTGAAAAACACACAGCAATATTATACGAAGTCTATGGATTGATTGAAACTCCAGGTAAGTACATTAATTTTGTAAAACATTCAGATAATTTCATTCCAATTTTAGCAGGAGAACGAGCCTATGATTTCTATGGTTTAAAAGCCCGGATTGTTAACTCGTTCTCTTGATACAAAAATGGATCGGTAATATCGTTTGACAACTTCCATTTTTGTTGCTATTTTCATCTCTAAACACAGTCAAATTAAGTTTTTCCAAAAAAGGAGATTGTTGTGACAAACAAGATTGGTACTTTACAAGTAAAAGGCTCTACGCTTTCTGTTTTTCTCTATACCCCAGAAAGCTTGTCTGAAGTCGAACAAGAGAAATTGGTTGCCGAGCTGACCCCTTTGACAGGATTGGGATTTATGCGTTTTGATCTTGAAGATGAGAAACTGATGCAGGATGTACAGCGCCATATTGTTCCTGTGCCCAGACTTCTTGTCATTCGAGATGAATCAAACCTTCCTATTTGTTTTGTTTCATCAGAACAATTTGTTTGGATGGATCAAAACTGTTTCCATCTTGTTGGGATTATTGTCCACCCTTCCTATCAAGGAACCGGACTTTCTGAAATGGCACTATCATATGAATTATGTGAAACCCGATGCAGCGTTTTAGTATTTCGGACACAAAACGCCAGAATGTTAGGTCTTGGTAAAAAAGTGGCTGATATTTATGACTTTTTGACACATGCCTTGGGACAACTTCTCTACCCTGAGAATCTTGATGGCATTGTCAATAAAGGGGTATATCGGAAGGAGCAGGGTGGGGCAAGTTTGTATGACGACGTTTTAGCCTTTGAAAGACAGGCAATTGACTCGATTGACTGGCAAAGTGGCGATAGTTTGGTTGCGGCTGGCTTTGTCAAAAAAGAAAAAGTCGCAAATTCTGCTAAACAAATTAAAAAAGTGTCGTAAAAATTCTCTAGTGCTGTAATCCTTTTTATACAATTGGTTTACAGCACTTTTTTTTGGAGTAATAACAAAGTCTTTATTTTACTGTTATTCTTGGGCTGGTGTATTTACAACTACCATATCCTCCAGGTCCAGACACAGAAGCTGTTACGAGCAGTTCAGCACTACCAAAATTGTCAGCGTTTATTTCAACTCCATACGGAGCGGAAGCATCCTTAAACTCCAAAATCTTTTTTGATGTTAGTGTAAGCACTTTACTCAAACTAGGCTTCACAATTGAAAATTTAACAAATTGTACAGAACCATTCTTAGGAGATACTCCAACAGAAAGCATTCCCTTATCCCCTTTTCTATATAATACAGTCTTGTCGGCACCAGACACATTTAAAGTACACGAAGGTTCAGGCGGGCGAACAACAGAACGGTCTTTACAACAAAATCCTCCCGGGTTACAGCTACCTTCAGCGGTATCCTTTCCCCACGCTCCACAATTTTGAGGATTGGTTTGACCAGAATCACCTGAGTACAAACAACTTCCAGAACATAAATAGATAGAATCGGGTTCCTCAACTGGCGGTATAGGAGGTGATGATGGAGATATCGGGATACACCTTTTATCATTATATTGATTAAGACTCATTGTGTCATTGTCACAACGAATCAAATCTCTGTTGTCCGGTGCTTTTTCTTTTACGATGTTCCAACTATTAATACAGATGTGCTTTAAATTTGGTCCTAATGAGTTACAATCAGACCTATCATTTATAAAATCCGAATTTAAATACTCCTTCGCAACACTGTACGAGAAATCAAACCAAGATCCATCAGATTGACACCTATACCAATGTCTGTCAGAGCCACAGCCTTCAGTTCCAACAGAAAAATTTCCAGAATAATTCCAAAGATTACCACCAGCACAATATTTAGATGCTGAACAATATTGTATTTGTTCAGCCTTACTTTTTAATATTTTCTTATTATTTTTTACATAATATGAAATCACAAATACACCAAGTATAAGAAATAAAATCAAACAAATATTAATTAAATTTTTAATACTCAATTTCTTGTGAAGAAAAAACTGATTTCTGGCAGACATACTTTCATTAACTATTTCAAATCCCCAACCCCTTGTCAAATTCTCACTTTAATACTTGCACGTCCTGTTTTGTTATGTTATAAATCTCCCACATATCAATCGTTAACCAAATTAATGATTGGCACTTAATATTAGTTTCACATGGGAGCGTGGGGTAGCCTGGCAATCCTTCCGATCTCCAAAATCGGCGACGCGAGTTCAAATCTCGCCGCTCCTGTACAGCGCTTGTTTTTTCTAAGAACATCACTTCATGCCCCTTGATGTTTCTTTTGAAATTAACAAGCGCTTTTTTATTACCCAATACTCAGAATAACCCCTAAAAAATCGAGCCGAAAACTTTTTTATTTGTATAATATTTATATTTATTTTATAGCAAACTCAAAACAAAGTGTCATTTTTTAAAAAGTTTGATATATAGAAATTCTAAGCTTGCCAATCAAAATGTCAGTTGACATTTTGATTTAATATGACTATATAATGAATTTGAGTTAGGATTTGTAGAATGGCGCTCAAAACCAAACAAAGATAAAAACAGTACCTTTAGGAGGAAAAATATGCCACCCGGTAATCGAGGAGAACCTGGATACGATCAGGATGGAAACCCGGATGATAGTTGGTTCGGAGGAAATTCCTCACCAAACCAACAAGGAGGCGAACATCACACAATCTACACTGAAGACGATGGTCGTTACAGTTGGGACACTGATTCTGATGGTTATTATGTTGAGGATTCAGGTCATGGTGGTGGTATTAATAATGATGAATACCAAGATGATGATTCGTAAGATCAACATCTAAATACAACAAATATAAGATGAGATCCCTAGCCATTCTCTCATCTTTATATATTATGCCGAGCAAGCAAAGGCCGGTGCCTTTGTGAGATTCTAGAATCTCGACGCCAAGACTTCGAGTGTCTCGTAAGCTACGGATGATGGTAAAATCACGAGCGTCTGAGACCGCCCCTGTGCTAGCGAATGAGGCATCTATGAGGTTCGAGTCCTCATCTCGACACCAGTGAATCTCAAATACAAGCGCTTTTTTATTATGTAGCCCGTTTAGATCGTAGATAAAACGAACCATATCAAACTTTTCTGTACCCAGAATGCCATGCATTTTTAAAACATGGCAGTTTATTGCTTGATTTTCCCCGCAACAAAAAAACCGAGGTGTTTTACTTTTGCCTCGGTTTACTTTTTTACTTTAATTAAAAGTCATTTAGCTTATGTGCAATGGCTTCTTTCAACTCTTCAACCAGAACCCTTCTTGTTTGGGCAAATTCCATTTGTCGCACTAAACTCAAGTTTCCTTTTGCCAATGAGGCATCAATTGTAGTCAATTGAGTTTCCCAAGTATTTCCACTTGGAGCAAAATATGGCACGTCCACTGCAACAATAAGCTGTGTTCGTGTTTCTCTGTGTATCAAACCAAAATAATACGTTCTAAAGCCAGCTTCAACTCTTGGATCATCAGAAACAGGCACAAAACTCAAGTGGATATTAACATTGCCTGCGTATGTGTGAGTAAAATTGGGATTTAATTCTTCCAGTTCACTTATTCTTACTGGTGGTACAAGACGTGCATAATAAGCACCCCTTTTTACATGCCCAACGGGTTTACTTTTCACACAAACCCTCCTTTAAGGTAAATTGTGTGTGTATTTAAGCAATAATCGCTAAATTTGTCAATTGTAGGGAAACATTTCCATTTAGCCGAATAGCTCTTAGGGTTTTTATAGCAGCTTCCATTGATCGTTCGTATTTTTGTTCTTGAATCATTATCTGATGTCCTCCAACGATCAAATTTTGTACAAACAAAAGAGCATCATCTCTACTTTTTATCTTTGAAAGAGAAACCAGTCGCTCCCCTATTGTCATTTTTGTTAAAAAAGCCTCTGCCAAGTCAACTACTTCAACATCTACTTTCTCAGTTTGGCTTATCTCAATTACACTACACCTCGAAGCAATTGTTTCTGAAACCAAATCAATCGAGCTTGAACTTAAAATGTAAAATAAATTAGAAACGGGCTCCTCCAAACTCTTTAAAAATGCATTCTGAGCAGGAATACTGGACAAATGAAAATTCAAACCAACAATCGCTGTAGGTTCACCCAGGCTCAAACTAACACTCTTTTTTAATTGCCTGACATCATCAATTGTCGAAAGCTCATAATCTAGTCGTCTTGCGCCAAGTGATTTAATTAAAACATCAATCTCAGCTGATACTAGATTCTGATTTTGGCCAACAACTAAATACGCATGCATTATGGAGCAATTTCTTTCCAAACCAATTTCTTTGGGGACAGCTCACCTGGATAATTCAAAAGTATTTCCTCTGCAAATTCAAATGTCTCAGCTGGAGTTGTTGTATTACTCGCGCCAAGATTGCGGCCCAAGGCAATACTACCAGCAACTACTGATCCGCGAATTCCAAGTGCTTGGCCATTACCATTTCCAGTATTAAATGCCCCGTCACTAAAAAATACACCTTCCAATGCCAAAGTTGTAGTTGTGCGGGAGGCAACTTGAGAATCATTTTCAACTATTCCGCCGTCAGCCACACCATAAGCAATATTGGTAACGTTTGGATTGACAGAAGTAATCTCAGAAACAATTGCCATGAAAAAGTCATTTCTAGAATTGTTAAGTCTGATATTTCCATTAATCCTTAAATTGCCATCTACAAATAAAACAACTTTTCTTCCACCAGTTAACATCACATTCGAAGACAGATCAACATCTCCTGTTTGTTTGATCCAATGATATCCATCAGAAGATGGTATAGTTGCAATTTGCCCTGTCAACACTTGTGCTGCATTTTGTGTTCCAATCATATTCCAGACTACCGAATCAGAAACAATGCTCTCAAAATAATCGTATGAGTAAACAGGCGTGTTAAAGCTGGAATTCGCACTCCACCTTTTTGTTGACACCTGACTATTCGCAATATTTTTTGATCCTCCAAAAATCATCATTCCAGGATAATTAGCAGAATTACCCAAGATAAAATACCTTCCACTAGGTATGCTCGCTGTAATATCACCCTCACTTATCACAGCTCCCCCAACTACTTGCCACCAGGGATTTGTTTCCACATTTACAGTAATATATCGATCTGTACACTCATGACCACATCCATCATTACGGACATTACCTGTGATAAGTACCCTAGTTGTGCCTGGAGTCCTGCCGTACATTTTAAGAGTAGCTGTAACATCTCCAGTCCCTGGATTACCAAAATTATGGCACACTGAGTTTCTGGTGGTATTGCCAATGTATCCTGGCCATAGTAAATTTAAATCCGGATCTTCCGAAGCGCAAGTGTAAACATCCCTAGAAACGTTTTTAGGTGAATATTGAATTCGTACACGTATGGCCAACTCCTCATTTATCCCAATCGTTCTGTTACTTGGGATGGTTGTGATAGTCATACTGTCGCAACTTGGTGGACTGCAAACAGGACCACTTTTACAACAAATTCCACCATCACAAGTTCCACCTCCACCTACCCACCCATTTACTCCACAATTAGCAATTCCGTATGCACAAAAACTACCACTATCACAACTCCCAGCTGGTGGTGGAGGTGGATTGGTTGGTGGAGGATTAGTGGGAGGAGGATTGGTTGGTGGGGTAATTCCGCAACATATCGGATCAGCACTAGAAATAATAGAATCATGAGTACAGGTATTTCCATTGGGTAAACAATTTCTATCCCATATACACTGACAACCACCCATTGCAACGCCACACTGGTTATAGGGTCTAAGGTTGCAAGTATTGAGACCTAGAATCACTCCAAACCCTCCACATATAGACCCACAATCTTGAGCAGATACTGTTTTTGCAGATAAAACTACAACAAAAGCAATGCCAAAAATAACATAATAAATAGTTTTTAGTAATAATTTATTCATTTTTCATTTGCTGGATATTAACTGCGTACAAATTCCCTTGTTCAGTCAAACCAACTCTCACCTTCACTTTCAAACCAGTTTCAAGTAAATTCAGATCCATCTCTCTTAAACTCGCAGGACCCTCTGTTTCATTCCAAACTAAAAACTGTGTATTAGATGTAAAAAAAACAGATATAACCCCGCTTGAAGTTTGAATATCAAACGAAACATTTTTATCAATTTTATTAATATTTCCTCCTATGATGATCTCATCTTTACTAATAGGACTTTGTGTTACTCCAGAACCGGTAGCTCCATTATATGGATATCGTTCAATATAATTTTGAAAAATCTCATTATCTGTCTTTTGAACTTGAGTAGTAGACAATCTGACAAATCTAAAATAAAAATAGCCACCAATTACTGAAAAAACAACAAGAAGAATAATCAATATTTCAACTAAACGAAGATTCTTAAGCATTTTCTATATAAATACAGCTTAAGATTTACTGAAGTTATTGTCAACAATAGTGAAGAAAAAAAGTCAGGGCAGGGAGATTAGGGGTCATTTTGCCTGACAATAGAACTTGGCCCGAAAAGGAATAAAACTGTTTTCACAGGTTACCTCGGTTTCTGAAATCACGTTGAAATCTGCATCTCGCACAATAAACGTGATTTTCACAATATCAACCGGTTCTTCCTTTGCGGGGTCGTTATCAACTACATAGACGGCAACGCATTCCGCGCTTTTTGACGACGAATTTGGGAAATATGACATACCCCAAATTAGCCCGTATGCGTCTGGCACAAACGGACACATCGTAAATGAACCATCTCGGTAGTACATATAGACGGCATCTCCGTCTAGAAAACCCTCAAAACCATCCGGTTCATGTGCGTCACTTACGCCTGGGAACACAATGGCAATGAGTAAAACCGTTAGAACAAGGATTCGCTTCATCTTTTTCTCTCCTTTTTTATCTAACCCCTTCTCCCTACCCTTTTAAAGAACTTACTAACTCATAGTATACACACTATATGATATTTGTCAACCCCTAGTTAATACATATAGGTTATCTATGAGCCCAGAAAAAAACTCGCTCTGTGGCGAGTAATACTTCCCCTTTTTAAATAAATTTAAAAAAGGTTTTTCTTTTCTTAATAATTTAAGAAAATATTTCACTTTGTTGTTTAACCCATATTAAGGTTTTTTTACTTTTTTGTCAATATCTTTTTTCTGTCATCTTGATCCTATGTTCCAATTCCTGCATAATGGTCTTATGCCTGCTGCTACCCCTCAAAATTTTGGGAATAATGATGATAACCTAACTCTGGTTGATATTCTTGTCCAACAAGGCAGTCTCCCGCTTGAGAGAGCCGAGCAAATAAAACTTGCCGAAGTCCAATCAGGCAAAAACCAGGAAACAATTATCTTTGAACAAAAATTGGTTTCAGAAAAAGACCTTATCCAGGCAAAAGCTACTCTCTATAACATTCCTTTTATTGATCTGAGTGCCGCTCCAGTAAGTCCCGAAGCCCTTAGTATTCTTCCTCAGGAAATCGCAAAAAAGTTTTTGGTTTTCCCCATCTCTATTGATGAAGTAAATAAAGATCTTACCCTTGCCATGGCTAATCCGGTTGATCTTGCTGCCATCGAATTTGTTGAACAAAAAACCGGCTATCACGTTTCTCCCCAAGCAGCAATACCCTCCACTGTTGATGAATTTATTGCCAAGCGTTATTCAACCACTCTTTCCCAGGAGGTAACTGCTGCTCTTAAAGAAGTCAACGCCGAAGGCCGTGAAGTAAGAACTTTAGATGCCACAAAGCAAACAGGTTTGATTCGACAGGAAAAAATCAGTGAAATTGTAACCTATATCCTTGATTTTGCTGTCCGCTCCCGTGCCAGTGATATTCACATAGAGCCGACCGAACGCCACACCCGCGTCCGCTACCGCATTGACGGAATACTTGAGGAAAAATTAACAATCCCGGCTGAGCTCCACGATGCCCTAACTTCTCGTATTAAAATTCTTTCGGGTATGAAAATTGACGAAAAGCGCATTCCTCAAGATGGACGCTTTAACTTTAAAAACGCTCAAGAAGAAGTAGATCTGCGCGTTTCAACCCTTCCTACCACCTGGGGTGAGAAAATCGTCATGAGACTTCTTAAAAAAACCGGAGGTATTCCAGAGCTCCCACAACTTGGTCTTCGTGGTCGAGCTTTAAAAAATCTTGAAGATTCTATTCTTAGACCCCATGGAATTATCACCATCTGTGGTCCAACCGGAAGTGGTAAAACAACAACCCTTTATTCCATTATTCAACGACTCAACACTCCCAAAGTAAATATCATGACGCTTGAAGACCCGGTAGAGTATAAAATCCACGGCGTCAATCAAGTCCAGGTTAATGCTGATGTTGGCCTTACTTTTGCCTCAGGGCTTCGCTCATTTTTACGCCAGGATCCAAACATTATTCTAGTTGGCGAAATTCGTGACCATGAAACCTCTGATCTTGCTATCCAAGCCTCCCTTACTGGACACCTTGTCTTTGCAACTCTTCATACCAATGACGCCGCAGGAGCGCTCCCAAGACTTCTTGATATGGGCGCAGAACCATTTCTACTTGCTTCGTCAATGACCGCGATTTTGGCACAGCGCGTTCTTCGCAGTATCGATCCCGCAGCTAAAGAAGAATATATTCCTGATGCCAAAGTTTTAGACAATATCAAAAAAGAGCTTGGGCCTCTTTGGCCAAAAGCAGGAGTAACAAAGCTTTACCGAGGCAAACCTACCCCCGAAAATAACAATTCGGGTTACAAAGGCAGAATTGGTATTTTTGAAGTTCTACCAGTCAGTGAAAAAATCTCACACCTTATCCTGCAGCGCTCGCCTGCTTCTGAAATTGACAAACAAGCAAGGGAAGAGGGTATGATTACTATGAAGCAGGATGGATTTCTCAAAGTGATTGAGGGTCTAACTACCATTGAGGAAGTTCTTCGCGTTGCCGAAGAATAAATATTTAAAAAAATGGATATTAACGATTTATTACAACTAGCAATTGAAAAAAAAGCATCAGACCTTCATCTTGTTGTTGGTGTTCCGCCCATGCTTCGTATAAACGGCGAACTTGGTCCTGTTACCAACGAAGCAGTTCTTGGGCCTGAAAATATTGAAGCACTTCTCAAAAAGGTTCTCAACTCCGAACAAATGGAGCGCTTAACAGTCAATAAAGAAATTGACTTCTCACTTTCATTTTCTGAAATAGCACGCTTTCGTGTTAATGCCTACACCCAAAAAAGAAGTTGGGCAGCCGCCTTTCGTACCATTCCCTTGCGCATTCCTTCAATCGACGAGCTCAACCTGCCACCAGTTTTTCATAATTTTACCAATCTAAGACAAGGATTCATCCTTGTTACCGGTCCAACAGGTCATGGTAAATCAACCACTCTCGCCGCAATTCTCAATGAAATCAATAGTACCCGTGCCACCCACATCGTGACCATTGAAGATCCAATTGAATTTATCTTTTCTCCCCAACAATCAATTATTTCCCAAAGAGAAGTGAACATTGATACCCACTCCTGGAATGTTGCACTTCGCTCGGTTTTGCGTGAGGATCCAGACGTTGTTCTTGTTGGTGAAATGCGCGACTACGAAACAATCGAAGCGGCACTTACCATTGCAGAAACAGGACATCTTGTCTTTGCCACCCTTCACACAAATTCTGCAGCTCAGACAATTGATCGTATTGTCGACGTCTTTCCCGAGCAACAACAAGATCAAATCAAACTCCAACTATCAAACACTCTCGAAGCTGTTATTTCATTAAGACTTGTTCCCACTTTAACTGGTACAAGACTTGTGGCGCACGAGCTTATGTTGGCAACCCATGCCATCAGAACAACCATTAGAGAGGGTAAAACCCACCAGATAGATGGCATAATCCAAACTTCAGCCGAATCAGGTATGAACACCCTTGAAAACTCATTGGCTGAGCTTGTCATGAATGGTCAGATAAGCGTTGAAACCGCCAGATCTTTCGCCATTCGCCCCGACCAGCTTGCCCGGCTAATCCAAAAACAAAAATGAAAAAATTTAGTTATAAAGCCAGAGACTCTCAGGGAAAACTAGTTAGTGGTATTGTTGAAGCCGTTAGTGATGAAATGGCCGCAAAGCTTATAAAAAAACGCGGCTATGTTGTCATTGGCCTTAGTCAATCCAGCCTATTTCTTTCAGGATTATTTTCTCGTATCACTTCTAAAGTCAGTAGTAGTGATGTGGCAATTACCACTCGCCAACTTGCTACAATGGTCAATGCCGGACTCCCTATCATTGAAGCTTTGTCAATCCTGCAGATGCAAGCAAAACCAACTCTTCAAACAATATTTTCCCAAATTTTGGCTGATGTCGAAGGCGGAGAAAGTCTTTCCACCAGTCTAAAGCGTCATCCAAAAATCTTTACCCCAACCTATATTGCCCTTGTCAAAGCCGGAGAAACAGGTGGAGTATTAGATAAAGTCTTAGAAAGACTGGCGGATGATCTTGAAAAGCAGCAAGAATTTCGAGGTAAAGTCAAAGGAGCTTTAATTTATCCGGCAATTATAGTTGTTGGTATGTTAATTGTTTCCATAATCATGATCGTCTTTGTTGTGCCGCAGTTAACAGCCCTATATGATCAGTTTGACGCAGATCTTCCAATCACAACCAAAATTCTTATTGGTACTTCTGATCTTTTTCTTAAGTATTGGCCAATTGTTATCGCAGTTGTTGTCATATCTGGCTGGCTTTTTACTCTTTACAAGAAAACCACTCCAGGAAAAAGAAAACTCGCTCAGATTTATTTCAAAATCCCAATTATTGGGGAACTAAAAAAACAAATTATTCTGACCGAGCTTACAAGGACACTTTCTTTAATGGTAGGCTCTGGTGTTCCAATTCTTGAAAGCATGTCAGTAACTGCTGAGGCTGTTGATAACATTATTATAAGAGATGCACTCACTGATGCATCCAAACAAATCGAAAAAGGCTTTCCAATTGCCTTTTCTTTTGCCAAACATGACGAAGCCTTTCCCTACATTCTTTCACAAATGGTTGCCGTTGGTGAGGAAACCGGAAAAATGGATGAAGTTCTAGTCAAAGTTAGCCATATTTTTGAAGTTGAAAGCGAACAAAAAGTAAAAGCCCTCACAAGCGCTATCGAGCCAATTGTCATGATCGTTTTAGGGTTTGGTGTTGCCTTTCTTGTCATTTCAGTCATTCTGCCCATCTACAACCTGACAACTGTGCTCTAACAAGACGGGCAATGCTTGACAACTACTCTGAAACTATTGAATACTAAAATAAGGAAACAAAAGGAGGTGATAACTAAATGATTAAAAAACAAAATAAAAAAGGATTTACCTTGGTTGAGCTCTTGATCGTTATCGCCATCCTTGGTACTTTAGCCGTTGTTGTGCTATTGGCTCTTGACCCAATCCAACAGTTGGCAAGAACCAGAGATGCTGGTCGAAAATCTGGTGTGACCCAACTTGGGCATGCTGTTACAGCATATGCTACTACCCATAACGGTACACCACCGGCAGAATTAAACTGGTCAACAACCCTTGTTACGGGAGGAGAAATTCAAGTTGCTCCTAGTGCAATTGCATATTCTGTTACTGGCTCAGCGGCCTGTACATCAAATCCTGTAAACGGCACTTGGTGCTATGACATATCAGGAATAAACTTTGTTGTTTATGCACGTCTTGAGTCCAAATCAAGTCTAAGCTTATGTACAGCTGGACAAGTTGCATTTACTGCCTTTTCTAGTCTAAACGCCCGAGGAGGAACGGTTTGCGCGGCAGCTGGTACAACGACACTAGCGCCTGCAACCTTAACGTTTGTAGACTAAGACCCAATCACCAGCCAACTATATTAATGAATATTAAAATTAATTAGCGCTGGTGTTTGTGTTATACTCCTCTAACTGGAAATTGTAAGAGATTATATATTCAAAACTCATATTTGAGTATAGAATAAATTACATATGGTTATTTTTGTTTTTCTAATTGGTACAGTTATTGGATCTTTCTTAAATGCCTTTATCTACCGTCTCCCCAAAGGGATATCAATTTTACGCGGACGCTCTTTTTGTCCAAACTGTAAAAAAACTATTTTCTGGTATGACAACATTCCCCTTCTCTCCTTTCTCCTTCTTGGTGCTCGTTGCCGGTCTTGCAAAAAAAAGATTTCCTGGCAATATCCCTTGATTGAATTTCTAACAGGACTTGTTTTTGTTCTTCTTTTTTACTTGCAACCTCAAATTATTTCTAATTTAACTTGGCTTGGCAATCTTAACCCTTACGTTTCATTGTCATATCTCTTTTTGCTTGCTTTTCTCCTTCTGGCTATCTTTTTTATTGATCTTAAACACACAATTATCCCCGATGAAACCATTTTTCTTGGTTTCACCATTACATTTTTTATTCTTATTCTTGCCAATTTTGATTCTTTCTATTCACATCTTCTGGCTGGTTTTTCAGCCGGACTATTTCTACTACTACTTCATCTTTTGACTTTTGGACGCGGTATGGGTTTAGGAGACGTTAAGTTGGCAGTATTTTTAGGTTCTGTCTTAGGTCTTTATAATTCATTAATTTGGCTTACAACCTCTTTTATTATTGGAGGCTTTATTGGTTTAATCCTAATTACCTCAAAGAAAAAGAAACTCAAAAGTCAAGTTCCTTTTGGACCCTTTTTAATTATTGGTTTTCTAATCACTATTCTTTGGGGTAATATTATTAAACAATATGTTTTTGGGTTTTAATAAAAGCGAAACAAAGTTTGTTCTTGCCATCCTTCTTATTATTATGGCAACAACTCTTCTAAATCTTCGTATTTCTTATAGAAAAAGCCGTGATGCACAGCGAAAAAATGATGTAAGGGCAATCCACGATGCCCTCCAGGCATACAATAATGAATTTGGCTCCTATCCCATTTCAACCTCAGATGGTTTAATTCTTGCCTGTGATCCTATCATTACTGAAACAACCATTATCGAATATAAACCCTGTCAATGGTATGAAGATGGCCTTTTCAATCCTTTTAAAAAAGATGCTGAGCCTTACTTGGCAAGAATTCTTGGTGACCCACGCCAAGGACAAGGTAGAAGTTATTTTTACATCTCAACCGGCAAGCATTTTCAGATCCTGGCCAGTTTAGAAAGTGAGAAAGAAGCAGAGTTTAGCTTCAGCATAAAAGCCCGAAATCTGCCCTGTGGAAAGTATATCTGTAATTTTGGCCGTTCTGATAGTGAAAAGACCCCACTTGATAAATCACTCTTAACATATGAGAATGAATTAAGGATTCTTGAAGAAGAAAGACTCAAAATAATATATGGAAAATAAAGGCTTTACCCTTATCGAACTATTACTTGTCGGCGTGATCTTGGGACTATTTGGCACCTTTGTTGTTATGCGCTTTATTGGCGCTCAAAATGCTTCATATGACACCAGACGCATGAGTGATCTTAAACAATATCAAATCGCCTTTGAATCTTTTGCTGCTAATAACGATGGTCAATATCCCAGCCGAAATACCTCCGGGGGTGAAAGTGTTGACACACTTTGTACTGACTTAGGTCTGACAGTATGTCCAGAAGACAGAAACGCACCAAGCGCAACCTACAAGTATTTAACTGATGGCACTGGTTCAGGCAATACTGATGCTGGGATATACCTTCTTTGGGCAAAACTTGAAAAACCGACTATTGATACCTGGTTTCTTGTTTGTTCAAATGGTCAAAGCGGCGAAACAAATCTTGAACCTACCAGCAGTTCATGTCCATTGTAAATATAAAAATGAAAAAAGCATTTACATTAATTGAAGTTTTAGTAGTTATTGCCATTCTTGGTGTTCTAATGACAATTTCAATCTTTGCCTTAAATAGTGCCCGTCAAAACGCACGTGACGCCAGAAGAAAAGCCGATCTTGAGGCTATCCGGGCAGCTCTTGAAATATACCGTTCAGACTGTTTTTCATACCCGTTAGCCGTCACTGACCAAGTACCCACCCCCTTAATAGGTGATGATATAAGCTCAAGCCAATGCCTAAGTACAAATATCTATGCCAATAGCACCCCTCAAGATCCTTCAACTGGTCGCATTTACCGCTATGCCAGACTTACTGCAACCCGATATGAGCTTTGTGCTTCTCTTGAAGGTCAAACAACTGCGGTAACCTGCGGTGGGTCATCTGATTGCGGTACTGGTTTTACCTGCACATATAAAGTTGTTAGTCCCTAAAAAAACCAAAAAATGAATCTGTCCATTCAAAAAGGCTACACCATTATCGAGATGCTTATCGTTATTGTTATTATTGGTGCAATTCTTGGAGCAAGTTACATAAGTTTTCAAGATTTTTCAAAAAAACAAAAAATTATTCGAGTTTCCAGACAAATTGAAAGCGATCTTCGCTACGCCCAGGAACAAGCCCTTGCTGGAACAAAACCACAAGGTTTTGATTGTAACCCACCAGACACTTATACCGGTGTTGCAATTTATTTCAATTCATTTTCGACTTTGGTAGCTGTGAATTGTTCAAGCGGTGATTATATGCAGCTAAGGACATACTCTTTACCTGATAATATCAAAATCATTCCTCCAACCCCAAGTGAGATTACTTTTCTTCCCCTTGGAAAAGGAACTAGTCTTGCAAGCTCTGTTACAGTCGGTATTTGCCAAGCTGATCAGGGTGTGGGAATAGAAATTGGACAAACAACCGGACAAATAACCACCACAAGTTTTGACTGTCCATGAAATTAAAAAATATAAAAAAACATTTTATTTCTAACAAAGGCCAATCGCTATTTGAACTTTTGGTGGCGATTGCAATGGTCTCTTTAGTACTTGTGGCGATAATTAGTCTAACCACCACAGCAGTAGGCAATACCACACTTGCCCGCGAAAAGTCTCTCGCTGCCAAACACACTCAAGAAGGTATGGAATGGTTAAGAAATCAAAGAGATCTAAACTGGGACGCATTTATTGCCCGCGGCACTTCTGAAGGAAAAACCTGGTGTCTTTCCTCGCTTAACTGGTCAAATCCAAATCCATGTACAAGCACAGCTTTTATCACACAAACCCGTTTTATTCGTGAAGGAGTAGTGACTTACGACGCAATCAACAGTCCTGACACTATCAATGTGGTTGTGACAACCCGTTGGTCAGGAAAAGGCGGTGATCATCAATCAAACGCTACCACAACACTTACCAACTGGAAAGCAAATTGAAATGAAACAAAAACAAGGTTATTCACTTATCGAAATGTTAATTGTAGTTGCAATTTTTGCGCTTCTCGCCCTTGTTGTCACCCAATCAATGATAGCAACGCTTGGTGAGAGTCGAAAATCAGAAGCAATTGTTCGTGTCCGTGAAAACCTTTTTTACACAAGCTCACTTTTTGAAAGACAAGTAAGAAACGCAAACTCAATTACTTTTTGCAACAATACCAATTTAGCCTTTTTAGATGAAACCAATAGTGCAGTAACTATTCGATGTCTTGATCTGGGAACAGTAAACGGTCGATTGACTATTAATGGCGATCAAGTCTCAAGTCAAGATGTTGTACTTAGCGCCTGCCAGTTTACTTGTATTTTAGGTACAACCGGAATACCCACAAATATCTCTCTTTACCTTGAAGCATATGGAAAAAACTTGGAAAGCAAAGACAAATCCACGGCCAATGTCAAAACTACTGTTAACTTGCGTCAATATTGACGCAAGTTACTAAAGTATCTAAACTGAAAATACTTATGAAAAATAGTGGTCAAGCACTCCTTTTAGTTTTATTGTCACTTGCTGTAATTGTAACAATTTCATTGTCCGTTGTTTCACGTTCAATTTCTGATATTAATGTGACCACTAAAGAAGAAGAATCGCTTCGCGCCTTTTCCGCAGCCGAAGCAGGTGTTGAAGAAATTTTAGTTTCTCCTACCTTCACCTCAACTGATGTTACCAAAACTGTCAGCGGCACTCCCGCTGGAGAGGATGAAGTTGAATACAAAGCAACTATTTCGGGTTTTCCCGATCCAACAGGAGAATACGTCTATCCTTTTGAAATCGCCTCAGGTGACTCCGCAACCTTTTGGTTTATGAGCCATCAAGATTTAAACACTCTAGTTTGCCCGACTTGTTATACAGGCACGGGTTCCCTTGAGATTTGTTGGGGAAAACCAGCAAGTTCCATCTCCCCCGCCGTTGCTCTTGGGATCCTTTACGAAGATGCCCAGGGCAGACTCCAGCTGTATCAGGAAGTGGTTGATAGCCAGGGTGATTCACGCACCCCTGGAACCAGTAGTAATCCACCATCTTTAGGCTGTACAATTTCGGGTCAAGCTTTTCTTTTCAAGAAAAGTCTAAACTTATCCACTCTGGGACTTCCTGTAGGTGCCGGCAATGCCGGTAAGCTCAAATTACTTCGCGTGAGAATGCTATATAACACCGATCAAACTCAAATGATCGGCGTCAATACTGGCAGTGAATCCTTACCTGCCCAAGGTCGCAAGATTAACTCAATAGGAACAGCTGGTGATGCAACAAGACAAGTTGAGGTCTACGAAGTCTATCCTTCAATTCCTTCCATTTTTGACACTGCCCTTTATTCACCCTCGTCAATTGCAAAATGAGTTTAGGTTTAGACATCGGATCAAAAACAATCAAAGTAGTTGAGTTAAACCAGGAAGGAAAAAATTTTTCCTTGCGAGCCGCTGGTGCTGTGGGTTTTTCTGGAAATGGTGATATCAGCCAAATTAAAGATGAAAACGAGCTAAATACCATGGCTCAAATCATCAAAAAATTACTCTCAGACGCGAAAATTTCTTCCAAAAAAGTTGCCATTTCTCTTCCTGAAACTCAAGTCTATACGCGTATTATGAAATTCCCCCCGCTTAATGAACAAGAGATTGCATCAGCTGTTAAATGGGAAGCCGAGGAATACATTCCTATTCCGATTAAAGAAGCAGTGATTGAGCACCAAATTATTGAACGTCAAGACACGGCGAATCCTCCACAAGTGTTAGTTCTTTTAATTGCGGTTCACCAGGAGCTGGTTGAAAAATACATTAATCTTCTCGGAAAAGCAGGGCTTGAGGTAACAGGAGTGGAAACAACACTTCTCTCTCTTGTTCGCAGTCTTGCTGCAGGTAATTCTTCAGGAATTATCGTTGACATGGGTGGCCGATCCACTAATATTGCCATCTATAAAAACAGCGAGCTTTTCCTTGCAAGATCAATCTCAACAGCCGGTGATGCCTTTACTCGTGCAGTATCACAGTCTTTTGGTATTTCTATCGATCAAGCAGAGCAGTATAAAAGAACTTATGGATTATCCCTTGACCAGCTAGAAGGAAAAGTTGGGAATGCACTAATGCCAATTTTTAAAGTTGTTGTCGAAGAAATTAAAAAAACAATACATTACTACCAAACTGAGTATAAAGGCGAAGCACCAGGCTCTCTCGTCCTGACAGGTGGGTCCTCTGGTCTTCCTGGTATTAGTACTGCACTGACAAAAACACTTGGACTTGAAGTGATAATGGCCAACCCCTTTCAAAAAATTAAACTTGATTCAGATTCAGCTAAAAATCTTGCCAACTATGCACCGCTCTACTCGGTTGCAGTTGGTTTGGCAATGAGAGAGAATTAAAACAAAAAAATGGCCAAAAAATTTAACTTACTTCCCAAAGAATCTGATAATAACGAGGAAATTGCGCTTTCTCTCTCGATCTTAAACAAAATCAATCTTTTTAGCCTTTCTTTTATTTTCATTTTTTTAATCATCAGTGCAACGCTCTATTATTATCTAAATCAGGAAAGTAAAAACGCCATAAGTCAAACTTCTGAATTAAAACAAAAAATTAACGAACTGCAATCCGCCGAGCAAGGTCTAATTCTTTCCAAAGATCGGATTGCAAAAATTAAACTTGTTCTTGATAACCGCGCAGTTGAGAATATCTTTGAAAAACAATCAACCATTGTCAACAATCTTCCCGACGGTATTACTTTTAGACAGACAAAAATTGACCTGACAACCTCTACCATTGAACTAGATGCAACAAATTCAAAAAGTCTACTCACTCTTTTTTCTAGACTTTTAGACAATACAAATTATCGCGAACTAATAATGAACAAGCTATACTTTAATCCTTTTTTGGGTTACTCAATCAGCCTCGTGATAAATTAAAAAATGCAAAACATTCTTACAATTATTAAAAAACTATCAAGATCTCTTTTTGTTACGTTTGTCTTTATTGTAGCAACAATTCTTGTTACCTTTTTTTCTGTTCGCTATTTCCTTCAAATCAGCAAAGAAATTACAGAAAATAAAAAAGAAATAATATCTCTTGAGGAAAGATTGAAAGTTCTTGAAAAATCAGCAACTTATATTTCGAAACCAGCAGCAACCAGCCTGACCCAGGCATTTCCTGCTGAAAACACGACTATTTTATCTCTCAGTCAAATCAAAAAAATTGCAGCTGAAAATAATACTGTTATTAACAACGTGGAAGTTGATATCACTGAAAACATTACAGAAAACCTCTCAACAGCAGCAATTAAGTTAACTCTTGAAAACGAAACAATAAATGATTTTACTACCTTTTTTACAAATCTTTCTCACTCACTTCCCATAACCAGCACTCAAGAAATCACTTTTAAACTAGACCAAGAACAAATTGAGTCCAGACTGGAATTTAATGTCTATTGGGCGCCATTTCCAGCTACCCTACCGTCTTTGACAACTCCACTTTCAGAACTAAGCTCCGAAGAAAAAGAAATTTTGTCGCTGATTGATTCATATGACAAGTTTGAACAAAGCACTGTACCATCTCTTTCCCCCACAACAAATCCTGGAAGAACAAACCCATTTGAACCCATTGAAGATACCCAGCAGAATATCGAGCCTTAATATATAGTCATTTATATCAAACTCAAATTTTTGAGTTTGCAATAAACTAATTATTTTTCTTCAACCTTAATGTTGACTGATAATCGCTCAAGTGAAGCTTTAATAGCAAGAATCCTGCGAATATTTTTAATTGTTTTTCCTTCTTTTCCAATAATAAAACCAATAATGTCAGGCTTTGTCTTCACAAGGATATCACACTTACCATTTTCAACTGTTTCCTCAACTGAAAAATCATCCGAACCAGTAATATTGCTTATTAAAAATGTTGTTAAATCTTTCATTTTTCAATTAATTTAGAAACAACACTGGAAACTTGTGCACCATTTCCAACCCAAGTCTCTAATTTTTTTCGGTTGATTTCAAGCTCTTTTCTTCGAGGAAACCAAGTGCCAAGAATATCCAAAGCCTTCCCCTCTCTTTTTCGTTTTGATTCAATTGCCACAATTCGATAAAAAGGGTCATTTTTCTTTCCTTCTCTTGCTAATCTAATTATTACCATAAGTAAGTTGTAATTTTAGTTGAGTTTACTCAATTTTTCAAGTGCACTTGTCGCGGCTGCTTGTTCGGCTTGGTTCTTACTCTTTCCAGGACCTTGTGCAAATGGCTTATTATCAACCAAAACTTCAACCATAAACTCCTTATTATGATCAGGCCCTTTCTCCTCTATCACACGATATTTTGGTGTTGGCAAACCATTAGATTGCACTTTTTCTTGAAGTAAGCTCTTTGGATCTTTCAGTGGAGCTTGTAGCTTTTCTTTCAAATCATCAAGAAGAAAGCTGTGGATAAACCTTGCAGCTTCGTCGTAACCTTGATCTATGTAAATCGCACCAATCAAGGCCTCAATTGTATCAGCTAGAAGCGATGCGTTACTGCTTCCTCCACCCCGCTTCTCACCCCGCGACATATAAATTTTTTCCCCAATATTAAGCCTGGTTGCAAGAAGTGCGAGATTCTGGGTATTCACAATATTAGATCGAAGTGCAGTCAAAAATCCTTCTTCCTTATCCGGAAGCTCTAGAAACAAATGGCTTGAAACGACAAATTCAAGTACTGCATCTCCTAAAAATTCTAATCTTTCATTTGATTCTCGAACACCTGGATTTTCATTTATCCAAGAACGATGAGTCAAAGCTTGCTCATATAATAATTGGTTTTTAAAAAATTTAGTTAGTTCTTGGAGTTTCTTTGTTGTCATTTTTAATCGTATCTTGTACCTTATTATCCTGGACTTCTTCTGTCTCTGTAATTTTCCCAAGAGTGCTTACAATATTTCCTAGTACCCCGTTTACAAACGAAAAGGAATTATCCCCTCCAAATTCTTTTGCCAACTCAACCGCCTCATCAATGACCACCTTTGGTGGTGTGTCAGTATCCTTAAGCTCATAAGTAGCAAGTCTTAGTATTGCTAAATCAATTTTGTTTAGTTTATCAATTGGCCAAGCAGGAGCAGCTTTAGCAATATATTCATCTAAAACACTAAGTTGAGATAAAACTGTCTCTGTGGTATCCACTCTTTCCTCATCCTGCTTTGCAAAAGAAGTTGCAAACAATTGCCTAACCACTTTTCTCCTTTTTTTGTGTCTTGGGTCGTGGGCGGATTTCATATAAGAATAACTTACTTTTTTCCACAAGCAATACACTCTCGGTGAGAGTATTTTAATTTTCCACAGTGTTTGCAACGCACAAGTCCAGGAAGTACCAATTTTTTGGCATTTCTTCGAATGCTACTTCGGCTTCTTGTGTGTTTTTTCTTAGGTAGTGGTGTCATACAAACACAAGTTTAACATAAAAATAGAAGAAAAGTAAATTGCTATATAGTCATATATATCAAACTAAAACCATAAAGGTTAAAAACCGTCATATTGTTTTGAGTTTGCTATAAAAGCTTATCCAAAGTTCGATAAACACTCTTTGGGTCATAAGTATGTTTCTTTAAATTTTCCTCGTACTTAGTAAGATTCTCTAAAAACTTTAATATTTTAGTTTTTGTCAAACGCTCAGAAAAAGTTCCAAACCCTGCCTTTTTCAAAAACATTGCATTCATCATCTGTTCGAAGTGTCCTTTAATGGGTAAGGCAAAATATGGTTTATTTAGATAAATCGCCTCGGAAAGAAGACTAAAACCAGCAGTAGCAATAATTGCTCTACATGAGGCCACATCTTGAACAAACGTCTCTCGGGTTCTATAGGTTAGGTTCTGATCGACTTCCTTCTTGTTAAACCCGTAAACAATAAATTTCTGATCAATTTTTTTAAGAGCCGCTATAGTCGTACTTTTTTTAGAAATATAAACTAAAACATGTTTTCCGCGTTTCGGTTTAATTCTTAGCACCTCTTGTCGTAGGGTTGGACTCACAACCGTAGTATTACCGTTTCGTGGTTTAAAGTCAGCTAAAGAAACAACAATATAATGATTTGCTTTTGGAGCCACCATTTTTGTCACGAGTCGCATAAGTAAATAATCCTTATAATACTTATTTGGAACTTTTAAGGTCGTATTCAAGACTGCGAGCTGGTTATTAATCGCAATCAATGGAATATTATAAAAATACGACAAAATTGGCACAAATACATCAAAATCCGAAATACACATATCAGGTTTGAAATTTTTGATCAGCTTTCGAAACTTCGGCGTATTCACAAAATTCCTTGGTAAATTTTTTAAATTATAGACAATAGTCTCTCGTTCTTTAATTGTTCCTTCTTTAATAATCATCTGAGGTCCGTGAACTAAAAAAGTAGGGAACTTTTCATTCAAAACTTCATATGCCCCTCCGTAGCTGACAAAAAGAAGTTTATGTCCTCTTTTTTTTAAATATGCTCCAATTGCTAGCGCCCTAGTTGCATGTCCAAGTCCTTCCCCACTTACACCGTATAAAATATTCATAATTACTGTATTTTACTTAATTTCCACTGATCTGTCTTTGCTCAAAATAATTAAGAATGGTACGATGCTTTTCTGGTTGTTGAAAGATTTCAATTGCAAACTCGCGAGTTTTGGCAATCAGCTTATAATCTTGCCATGAAGCAACTCTTAAACTGGGTATGCCATGTTGCTTACTGCCAAACATTTCACCTGGCCCTCGCATAGTAAGATCAATCTCAGACAACTCAAAACCACACAAAGTTTGCCTCAAGGCTTTAAGGCGATTTTGTGCCTTTGAATTTTTTGACTCGCTCATCAAAAGACACCAACTCTTTTTCTCCCCCCTGCCAACCCTTCCTCTTATTTGATGTAATTGTGCCAGTCCAAACCTGTCAGCTGTTTCAATTACCATAATTGCTGCGTTTGGAATATCAATACCAACCTCAACAACTGGTGTAGCAACTAAAATGTCATATTGACCCTCTCTAAATTTTTCGACTACTCTATCTTTTTCTGATCCCTTTAGTTTGCCGTGCAGTAGTCCAACTCTAAACTCAGAAAAAATATTTTTTAATTTTTCATATTCAACCTTTGCTGATTTTATCTGGCTCATCGTTTCAACTTCGCTTTCTTCAATCAAAGGACAAACCACAAACACACTTATTTTATTTTCTCTAATTTGCTCCTTAATCCACTCGTACCCATTGTCTCGCTTTTCCGGTGGAACTATTAAGGTGGTAATTGGTTGGCGACCATGAGGCAGCTCTGTGATATACGACACGTCAAGTTCTCCATAAAACGTTAGAGCAACAGTTCGTGGAATCGGAGTTGCAGTCATTGTTAATACATGAGGATATTTAGTATTTTTTTTTGAAATCTCAGTCAATTTACCGCGTTGTTTCACACCAAACCTATGTTGTTCATCAATAACAATTAACCCCACACCACTAAGCTGTCTTTTCCCAAAAAGAAGAGCGTGAGTGCCAATAATTATATCTGCCTTATCAACTTCGTCAGTTTTGCTTCGATTATTTCCCACAACCAAGCTAAGTCTTATTTTTTGATTTCTCAACAATTTAGAAAAGGTTTCAAAATGTTGCTTCGCTAAAATCTGAGTTGGTGCCATGACCATTGTTTGCAGACCATTTTTGTGCGCTAACCAAGCAGCAATGGCTGCAATCACAGTTTTACCACTGCCAACATCACCCTGAAGCAGTCTATTCATTGGAGTTTTCTTGCCAAGATCCTCCACAATTTCATTAAGTGAGGTAAGCTGTGATTTAGTTAGCTTAAACGGCAAAGTCTTGAGCATCTCATCAAGTTCTGAAGAATCAATTAAAAGCTCATGTCCAACTTTTTCTTTTTTCCATTTTCTTTTCTTTTTAATATTGGCAAGATGAAGAAATAAAAGCTCATCAAATGCCAAACGCGTTCTGGCCTTCTCGGCGTTTTCAAGTGTTTTGGGAAAGTGAACTTCTTGAAATGCGCCACATAAATCAGTCAATTCAAATCTTTTTCTAATCTCATGATCTAGATAATCATCTGATGTAATTTTTGAATTAATCAAATAACTAAGTCGGCTGCGTAGCCACTTTGAGCTTAACCCTTGTGTTTCCGGATAAATCGACACAATTTGTCCAGTATGCACAAGTGGTTTACCTGGTAGTATTTTTTCAAACAAAGGTGCAATTAAAGCCTGTTTTTTAGAAAACCAATCAATAATTCCTGAAAAGGAATATGCCTGCCCAATCTCGAAATTTCTAATAATAAAAGGCTGGTTAAACCATATCGCCAAAAAGGTTTTGTCTCGGGTTGCAATTTCAACTAATTGAATTTTCTTATTCGCTTTAGTGTATTGGTTGTGTGCCGTCACAATTTTTCCTTGAACAGTCAAGGGTTGCCCAATTTCTATTCGTAAATTAGTTTTTTGGGGTCGGTAATCGAGGTATCGATGGGGAACATGTGTCAAAAGATCATGCCAAGTCTCAAGCTTAAGCTTTTTCAGCTTCTGCTTGTATGTTGGTCCAATAAATGGAATCTCAGTAAGCGGTCTATCTAAATCCATTGGCTATAATCTTAACACTTTAAAAAGACGTCAAAAAAATTACCCAAAAAGATAAGGAAGAAAAGGCAAAAAAGTAGTCATAAGAAGACCCAAACCAGCAATTACAACAAGGATTTTTCCAAGCAATCTTTTTTTGTTCTTAATTCTAATCTTCAACTTCATTATATTTGACTATTTTGTAATATTTTCTCTTTCCAATCTTAACAACGATACCTTCTTTTTTTATTTTGATTTCTTTTTGTCCGTCGCTAACAACTTCTCCATCAATATCAATTGCTTTTTGCTTTAGTAACCGCTTTGCTTCGGAATTGCTTTCGATCACCCCAGTTTTTGTAAGCAAAGCAATAGAGGAAAGAGAAGTGAATGATACCTTTATCGTTTCCATACTGGTTGGCACACTACGTTTTTGAAAAGTGTTTTCAAAATACAAAAGTGCGTTGTCGGCTTCTTCTTTAGAATAAATTTCAGCAACAATTTCATGGGCCAATTTCTTTTTTGCATTGATTGTTTCAAGGCCAATCGCAAAATCAAGCGGAAGATCAGTCAATATCTCCGTCGCTGAAATCATCATTTCATCAGGCAGAGCCATTACTTTACCAAAAATATCATTAGGCTTATCCATCAAATTAATTGCATTGCCTTCGCTTTTTCCCATTTTTCTTCCATTTGGATCTTCCAGAAGCTTTGTGGTTAAGACAAACTTTTCTTTGTTTCGTATATTTTTCATGAGTACCCTACCAATCATCATATTAAAAAGCTGATCACTTCCACCAATTTCCAAATCAACATTCATAGCAACACTGTCATATCCTTGCAAAAGTGGATAAAGAAACTCTCTTAAATTAATAGGCGCCGAATTCTTCAACCTATCCTGAAACATATCTCGCTCAATCAGTTGCTGAACTGAAAAATTTTCTGCTATGTTTAAAATATCCAGAAGTTTAAGCTCGTTTAACCACGCGCTGTTAAAAAGCATTTTGGCAGGGTTTAAACCAGAAAAATCTAAAAATTTACCCGCCACCTCTTTATAATTTCTTGCGTTGTTTAAAAGCTCCTCCCTTGTAAAAAAACTTTCCCGGGTTCTTTTTTTCCCAGTTGGATCTCCTGCTTGTCCTGTTCCGTCTCCAATTAAAAATATCACCCTATGTCCAAGTTTTTGAAACTGGCTTAATTTGCGAAACGCAACCATATGTCCCAAGTGAAGATTGTTGCTTGTAGGGTCAAATCCTTGGTAAAGTGTTAGTTTGTTTTTCTGCATAAAAAGACTAAGTGCTTTTTTGCTGGGGATTACTTGTTCAACTCCCCTAGTCAGTGTGTAATCAATTGTATTTTTTTGTTTATTCATATTTTTGTCTTTAGTAGTTTATTGTAGCCGCAAGTTCACCTAAAAAGCAATTTTTCTAAATTATCTAGTTTAAAACCCATATGCTAAAACTCAATTTGAGTTCGCTCTATCTACTCTGCTAGAATTAAACAACAAAAATGAACTGGAGACAAAAAATACGCCATCGTCGGTCACACCGTCAATTCTCAGTAAGTACCCTCACCAACCGCACTAAGCTTTATGCTCGCTATTCTAAATTGATTTTTATTCTTGTCACACTTGGTCTTTTGTCACTAGTTATTATTTTCCCCTTTATCGCAGTTAGCCTTCCCTCCCCAGATAAAATTGTCAGAAGAGATGGTTTTTCGACAAAAATTCTAGATAGAAGTGGAGTTGTTCTTTATGATATCTATGCCGATCAGAAAAGAACTCCAGTTCAACTAAGCGACGTACCCGACTATTTAAAACAAGCAACAGTTGCAATCGAAGATAAGAATTTCTATAAACACAAAGGCTTTGACCCCATTGGTGTCATTCGTGGACTGTCTCGTATTATCACAAGCGGCCGCGCACAAGGTGGATCCACCTTGACCCAGCAACTGGTTAAAAACGTTCTTCTATCTTCTGAACGCTCTGTTATTCGAAAAATCAAAGAACTTGTTATCACTCTTCAAATTGAAAATCGTTATTCAAAAGATGACATATTACAAATGTATCTCAATGAAGTCCCATATGGTGGGACTTCATGGGGAGTAGAAGCAGCAACTGAAACCTACTTTGGAAAAAAAGTACAAGAACTTAATCTGACAGAATCAGCCTTTCTTGCAGGATTACCACAGCGCCCTTCCTATTATTCACCCTACTCTTCAAACCCAACAGCCTACATAGGCCGAACCCAAGAGGTACTGCGCCGAATGCGTGAAGATGGATATATTACTAAAGACCAGGAAGAACAAGCAAAAAAAGACCTAGATAATTTAGAGTTTCAATCAAAAGACGCAAGCTTTAAAGCACCTCATTTTGTTTCGTACGTCAAAGAAATGCTTGAAGAGCGCTACGGCGAAAAAACTGTTGAACAAGGGGGCTTAAAAGTAACCACCACCCTAGATTATAAACTTCAAGAACAAGCGCAAAAAATTGTTAGCGAAGAAGTAGCAAAAGCAGAAAGTCTTAAAATTGGAAACGGTGCTGCAGTTGTTATTGATAGTAATACGGGCGAAATACTTTCTATGGTGGGCTCAAAAGACTTTAACGCTAAGGATTATGATGGCCAAGTAAATGT
>Ga0208958_1000394_pt1 | contig 52904 bp, 51 predicted proteins | sample RifOxyB1_FD_184032 | JGI IMG/M metagenome (GOLD analysis project Ga0208958, IMG submission 184032) | Soil microbial communities from Rifle, Colorado - Rifle Oxygen_injection B1 (SPAdes) | ecosystem: Environmental > Terrestrial > Deep subsurface > Rock core/Sediment | place: Rifle, Colorado...
GGGAAGGATATGATTGAAATTCTTGAAGACAACAAAGATTTTCTTTCCGGAAAAATTGAAAGTTTTCAGCTTCAAAAATTCGTAGCCGGGGTGGAGATTGCGACCGGAGCCTTTTTTAATGGAAAAAAATTCGTCCATCCGATAAACATAAATTTTGAGCACAAAAGGCTTTTCCCGGGCGATCAGGGGCCTTTCACGGGCGATATGGGAGCGCTGATGTATTGGACGACTCCCAACGCGATCTATAACAATACTCTTCTCAAAATGGAAAGCGTGCTGGCCGAGCATGGCTATGTCGGCTACTATGACATAAACTGCATCGTGAACGGGCGGGGAATATACCCGCTCGAATTCACGGCCCGTTTCGGATATCCAACCATCAGCACGCAAGTGGAAGGAATCATCGAGCCGATGGGAGAGTTTCTTTTGAAATTGGCGCGGGGCGAAGATTTTGAAATCAAGACAAAAAGAGGTTTTCAGATTGGCGTGGTTTTGGCGGTTCCTCCTTATCCCTTCTTTAGCGAAGAAATATTTTCGGTCTATAAGGGATCTTCTATCCTGTTTAAAAACGAAGCGGCGATGGAAGGCATCAATTGGGGGGATGTGAAAATGACGGACGGAGTTTTGAAGCTGGCGGGGTCGTCGGGATACGCGCTGATTGTCACTGGTTCCGGAATCACCGTGGAGGATGCCCGGCGCCAAGCCTACAACCGGATCAAAAATATCCGCCTGCACGATATGTTCTTTCGCGTGGATATCGGCACCCGCTGGTTTCAGGACAGCGATAAGCTGCAGTCGTGGGGATATATACAGTAATGTCAAATGTCAAAACTGTTAATAATTTAGAAAATATTATGCAAAATGTTAAAGTGTTGAAAATAACCAGAACCAAAGAAATAATTTTTGTGGCTGTGTTCACGGCAATGGCGGTATATATGCCTATGCTGGTTCATTATTTCGCGGGTGTTGATGGCGGGCGGAAATTTTTGCCAATGCCTTTTTTTGTTTTGCTGGCGGGGCTATTACTTGGCTCAAGGGCGGGATTGGTGACAGCTTTTGCAAGTGCCAGCATCAGTTTTCTGCTAACTGGTATGCCTAAAGTCGAACTTTTGCCGATTGTCACGCTTCAGCTAGCTGCTTATGGGTTTATTGCTGGGCTACTAAAAGAAAAATACAGCAGTTTGATCTCAGTGGCGGGGGCGATAATTTTTGGATTAATCTTGACAGGAATCGCAGTTTTCTTTTTCTCGAAAATAAATGCCGTGGACTATGCTGCAAGCTTTATTAGAGACGGCTGGATAGGAATATTAATTCAAATAGCTCTGATTCCGTTTATAATCAAAATCGTAGAGGTTGAACCTCTACGAGAGGAATTATAATGAAATATAGTCTTGATTATTTTCTTCAGAAGAGTTGGTCATTTGTCTTGATAAAAAACGGGAAAATCGTTTTCAAGTCAAAAGCGCAGCATCTCAAGCCTTTGATATTTTGTATCAAAAGACATAAAAAAGAAATGCGCGAGGCGGTTGTTTTTGACAAGATTATTGGCCGGGCAGCGGCAATACTGCTAGTATACGCTGGAGTGAAAGAAGTCTGGACACCGACTATCAGCCGGTCCGGAAAAGCCCATCTTATGAAGAATGAGGTAAAAATTGGCTATAAAAATCTAGCCGAATGCATAAAAAATCGCAAGGGAGATGATCTCTGCCCAATGGAAAAAATAAGCCGGAAAATGACCGAAAAAGAGTTTATCAAGAAGATATTGGGTAAGTAGCTAAAAATCTGCTTGTATAAGCCAAAATAACGTGTGCAAAAAACAGCTTTCAGGGGTTGCTTTTTTGTTGAAAATTTGGTAATATAGTTGAAGAATAAAGGATGTATTAAAACAAAAATTCACCCTGTTAAATACCGCTTCGCGGTAATTTCGCGGGGCGAAATTATTTAACAGGGTAAAATGACTGTTCGATCCTATCTTTGGGGAATGCGCCTAAGCACCCTTGCGGCGCTGGCCGCTTTGGGAGCCGTTGTATATCATGTCGATCCTATCCGGGACGGAATTTTGGGTCAGGTGCTTTTCTACACAAGCTTGTTTTTTTCAATTACGGGGATGGCGACTCTTTTTTTGTTTTGGATCCGTCGGCGCTGGCATGCCAATGAGATGGCCTATCAAAATGTCGGTTTGAGCTTTCGGCAAGGGATACTCGTGGCACTGGCCGTTTGTGCCATGTTTGTACTCCAGAGTTTTCGGCTTTTGCTTTGGTGGGACGCGGGGATTGTTGTGGTAGGAGTATTGCTGGTGGAGTTGTGGTTTCTATCGAAATGATATTTCGAATACTAAATCCTAATATCTTAATCCTAAACAATATCAAAATCCAAATAACCAAAATAAAAAACTTTTAGAATTTAGAATTTTGAAAATTTTTATTTATTTAGGATTTAGTGCTTAGAGTTTAGAATTTTTAATGTTTATGCCAAAAAAAGCAAAAGAACCAAAAAAATCAGAGTATACCGCCAAATCGATCCAAGTTCTCGAAGGACTTGAGCCGGTCCGCAAGCGCCCGGGAATGTATATCGGGGGAACTTCCGTCGAAGGCCTCCATCATTTGGTTTGGGAAGTGGTGAACAACTCAATCGACGAAGCTATGGCGGGACATTGCAAAGACGTAGTAGTGGAGCTTCTTCCCGACAATGTTGTCAGAGTGACTGATGACGGGCGCGGAATTCCAGTTGAAAAACATCCTCAGACGAAAAAATCAACTCTTGAGACGGTGATGACAAAACTGCACGCCGGCGGGAAATTCGGCGGCGATGGTTACAAAATTTCGGGAGGTCTCCATGGTGTCGGTGTGAGTGTTGTAAATGCCCTTTCTGAATGGACAAAGGCGGAGGTTCTCCGCGACGGAAAAATATGGACGCAGGAATACAAGCGCGGAAAGCCCACTGGACAGGTGAAGCCATCTGGTAAATCGAAAGAAACCGGAACAATCATCACTTTTTCTCCGGATCCGGAGATTTTTCCGGAAATCAACTGGAGTTGGAACAAAATTGTTGATTATATCCGCCAGCAGGCTTATCTCACCAAAGGCGTCAACGTGAAAATATTTGATAAAAGGGAAGTGAGAAGCGACAAAGATCTTCACCTTGAAAAAAGGATCGGTTTTTGCTTTGACGGAGGAATCGCGTCTTATATAAAATTCTTGAACCGGGGGCAAGAGGTGAAAAATTTCCGCCCTTTTTATGTTGAAAAAACGGTGAACGATGTTTATGTTGAAATATCCCTCCAATATGTTGAAGGGTTGAAAGAGCATCTCTACGCTTTTGCCAACAACATATTCACGACCGAAGGCGGAATGCATGTCACCGGTTTCCGGGCGGCTCTCACGCGGGTGCTCAATGACTATGGAAAAAAGAACAATCTTATCAAGGAAAAAAATGGAGGCAGTCTCACGAGCGACGATGTTTCTGAAGGGCTCACGGCTGTCGTGAGCGTGAAACTCAAAAACCCCCAATTCGAAGGACAGACCAAATCAAAACTTGGAAACAACGAAGTGCGGGGAATTGTTTCAGCTGTGATGGCGGAAGGTTTTTCGGAATATCTTGGGAAAAGCCCCAACGATGCCAAAGCTATTATAGGAAAATGCCTGATTTCAGCTCAAGCCAGGCTCGCCGCCCAAGCTGCCAAGCAAGCTGTTATTCGCAAAGGTGCTCTCGAGGGAATGACGCTTCCCGGAAAACTGGCCGATTGCTCTTCGCGCGACGCTGAAAAATGCGAATTGTATATCGTCGAGGGAGACAGCGCCGGCGGAAGCGCCAAACAGGGCCGGGACCGGAATTTCCAGGCTATTTTGCCGCTCCGGGGAAAAATCCTCAATGTGGAAAAGGCCCGCATCGACAAAATGCTGATGTCGCAGGAGATCAAAAACCTCATCATTGCCATGGGAACGGGAGTTGGAGACCAAGCGAATATTGACAAGATGCGCTACCACCGGATTATCATCATGACCGATGCCGACGTGGACGGCTCGCATATCCGCACTTTGCTTCTTACTTTTTTCTATCGCAATTTTGAGGAAATCATCAAGCGGGGCTATCTTTATATCGCCGCGCCGCCGCTTTATCGGATTCAAAAAGGAAAAGAGGCCCATTATGCCTATAATGAAGAAGATAAGAGCGAAATTATTGAAGACCTTTTGAAAAGGGGTAGGGAAAAGCAAAAAGCTTCCGCGAAGGCTAAAAAGAAAGATGAGCCCAAAGAAGAGGAAATTGAAATCAGCGACGAAGAAAAAAAATCGGGCGTGAATGTCCAGCGCTATAAGGGTCTTGGAGAAATGAACCCGAGCCAGCTTTGGGAAACGACGATGGATCCCCAGAACCGGGTGATGTATCAGGTGAAAGTTGAAGACGCCGCCGAAGCGGACAATATCTTCAATATCCTCATGGGCTCCGAAGTTGAACCGCGCAAGCGTTTCATTCAAGCGGAGGCAAGGAGCGTGGCGAATCTTGACGTATAGCTTCGCTTGACATAAATTTTATATAGTATATTATAAGGCTACACAAAAAGCCCCCGAAGGCTTTTTAAAAAAGGCTCAATATGAACAAACTTTGGACATTTACCAAAGAAGCCCGTGCGGAGCTTCGGAAAGTCAACTGGCCGACGCGGCAGCAAACAATCAAATTCACCGGTGTCGTGATCGGGGTGAGTTTGGGAGTGGCGATTTTTCTCGGAGCGCTCGATTATTTGTTTGAATATATAGCGAGAACATTTGTTGTAAAATAATTTTTCGTAACACGCAACACGAAACACGACGCACGAAAGGAATATTTTCAAATATTGTGTCGCGTTACGGGTTACGAGCGTAGTGATACATGGCGAAGCAGACCCAACATCATGGCCGCGCCTGGTATGCAATTCATACCTATTCCGGATACGAAGACAACGTGGCCAAAAATTTGAAACAAAGAATTGAATCCTTGGATATGCAGGACAAAATTTTTGACGTGATGGTCCCCAAGGAAAAAAAAATCAAAATTAAAGGTGGAAAACGCTCGGTCATTGAGGAGAGAATTTTTCCGGGATATGTGCTTGTGGAAATGGTTGTAACGGATGATTCGTGGTACGTTGTTCGCAACACTCCCAACGTCACCGGTTTCATCGGAATTGGAACGACCCCGACGCCGATTGCTCAGGAGGAGATCGACCAGATGAAAAAGAGAATGGGCGTGTCCGAGCCGAAATACAAAATTGATGTGGCGAAAGGCGACGCGGTGAAAATTGTCGACGGGCCGTTCAAAGAATTTGACGGGAAAGTTGATGAAATTGACGAAGCGAGAGGAAAGATCAAGGTGCTGGTTTCCATATTCGGAAGAGAAACTCCCGTGGAATTGGACTTTTTGCAGATAAAAAAGATATAGTTTTGGTTATTGGTAACGAGGTCATCAGCTGTGAGTCAGGTCATTGGCAGTGAGTCATTGGAAAATTTCTCATGACCAAAGACTATTAAGCTAACCTACTGCCGACAGCCTTGTTACAAAAGACCTATTTATAAAATTATGGCAAAGAAAATAAAGACAATTGTCAAACTTCAGATCAAAGCCGGGCAGGCCAATCCGGCTCCTCCGGTTGGGCCGGCTTTGGGGCAACACGGGCTCAACATCCAGGATTTTTGCCTGAAATTCAACGAAGCCACGAAAGAAAAGGGCGGGGATGTCATTCCGGTTGAAATAACTATCTTTGAAGACAGAAGTTTTGATTTTGTTTTGAAAACACCGCCGGCCGCGGAACTCCTCAAAAAAGCCGCCAAAGTTGAAAAGGGGGCGGCCGATCCGCTGAAACAGAAAGTCGGAACAGTGACCAAGGAACAAATCCGTCAAATTGCCGAAGCCAAAATGCCAGACCTCAATGCTAATAGTGTTGAACAGGCGATGAAAATCGTTGAAGGGACGGCGAGAAGCATGGGGATAAAGATTGAATAATTTTTAGTCATTGGTAACAATAGTTAATGGCTGTGGGACAGGTCATTGGCAGTGGGTCATCAGAATTCTCACATCCAAAGACCCATAACTATTCCCGCTACTCACAGCCTTGTTACTAAAGACCTATTAGATATATGAATCAATCAGAAAACAATCAAGAATATCCCATTACCGAAGCCATTGCCGAAGTGAAGAAAAACGCCAAAGCCAAGTTTGACGAGTCTATTGAAGTGCATGCGCGTCTTGCGATTGATCCGAAAAAATCGGACCAGCAGGTGCGCGGCGTGGCTGAACTTCCTCACGGGACGGGAAAGAAAATGAAGATCGCTGTTTTCACGACCACGCAAAAGAAAGAAGCCGAAGAGTCTGGAGCGGATATTGTGGGCGGCGAGGAGCTGATCGACAAGATAAAGTCTTCAGGAAAAATCGATACAGACATTGCTATCGCTACGCCGGAAATGATGCCGCGTCTCGCGACAATCGCCAAAATTCTCGGCCCGAAAGGTCTCATGCCGAATCCTAAAAACAAGACCGTCACTCAAAAGGTGAAAGAAATAATCGAATCGCTCAAACATGGCCGGGCTGATTTCAAAAACGACGATTCAGGAAATGTCCATCAGGTAATTGGAAAAAAATCTTTTGAAGACATGAAGCTTGAAGAAAATTTCAAAGCTTTTATGGATGCGCTTCGAAAGTCAAAGCCGGAAGCAGCCAAAGGGAAATTCATTAAAGGCGTTTCAATTTGCTCGACGATGGGAAAATCAGTGAAAATAAGCCTATAAAAAGGGCATATTTATCCATATCTGGAGGGTTGACCCCGTTGAATCCTCGCATTGCGAGGTGCGGCGTAGCCGCAATTCAACAGGGGTTGACACGATTTGCGAAAAAATATAGTATTACAAAGCGAAACAAAACTAATCCTTAGCCAGCCTAGATGACAAATTTGCCTATCAGCCTTATAAAACGAAGCGGATGAACTTTTGCGTTTTTCTTTTGCGCTTGAGCCCGCTTCACTGGAAGCGGTTTTTTAATTCATTACGAAATACGAATAGAACGAAATACGAAAAATTGTGTGGAGGTGTGAGTTTATAAAATTTATAAATTTACATTTCCGCGCTGAAGGGAACCTTAACAATCTATGTAGGTGAAGCTGGAATTATGTTTTGATTTGAGGTAAGCGTGGAAAAATCTAAGCGTAAGCCAAACAGCTTCAAAATATAGCGATTAGCATCAATTAGTGATTGCTAATTGCTGGTCTGTATCGTTCGTGTCTCACTCTGTTCGACATTCACTTCAAATAACACATAGCACATAACATGGAACAAGTTTGTTATGTGTTGCGTGTTTCATGTTACGTGAAGCGAAGCGTCGAGCGCAGCGAGATGCGAACGTTACAATTGCGATAGAGCGGTATTCATGAAGAGCGTATGGTGGATGCCTTGACTCAAACGAGCGAAGAAGGACGTAGCGGGTTGCGATAAGCTCCGGGGAGCTGCCGAGCAAGCTTTGATCCGGAGATTTCCGAATGCGGCAACGCAATCGTTCGTCTCACATTTTATGTGACACTCACTCAAATTCAAAATGTAAAAATCAAAAGTCAAAATTAAGGAATCGCTTCGCGATAATTATTTTAAATAATCGTGAGCGCAGCGAACACCAAAATTTTGCACTTTGCATTTTTATTTTTGAATTGTTTATGCGACATAATTTCGCATAAAGTGTGATGCGAACGATTAATGCAAGCTGAATACATAGGCTTGTATGGCGCACCCAGGGAACTGAAACATCTTAGTACCTGGAGGAAAATAAATCTAAAAGATTCCGTGAGTAGTGGCGAGCGAAAGCGGAGAAGCCTAAACCGTTCTGCTTCGGCAGAGCGGGGTTGCGAGGCAATGACGTCCTATCTTGTAAAACGTTGAATATAGTTGTCGGCGTTTTACTCGACGGGAGTAAAGTTACAAATTGTTTTGCTAGCCGAACAAGTCTGGAAAGTCAGACCAAAGAGGGTAATAGTCCCGTAGGCGAAAGCGAAACAACTTTATTGTTATTGTTCTCAAGTAAGGCGGGACCGGAGAAATCCCGTCTGAATCCGGGAGCACTAAACTTCCAAGGCTAAATATCGTTTGAGATCGATAGCGAACTAGTACCGTGAGGGAAAGGTGAAAAGAACCCCGGTGAGGGGAGTGAAATAGAACTGAAACCATATGCTTACGTAGAGTCGGAGCCGCCACACCTATCTTGGCAAAATTTTTAGTAATGCAAAGAATGAAAGCGAAGCGTCTTCGCCTTTCTTTAAGTGATTATTCAAAGTTTATTGTTGAGATAGGTGTGGCGGTGACGGCGTGCTTTTTGCAGAACGAGCCAACGAGTTAATTTTATGCGGCAAGCCTAAGCGATTTTATCGCGAAGGCGCAGTGAAAGCGAGTCATAACAGACGAAAATAAGTCGCATGGATTAGACCCGAAGCCAGGCGAGCTACATATGAGCAGGGTGAACCCCGAGTAACATCGGGGGGAGGCCCGAACCCACGCGCCGTACAACACGCGGGGATGACTTGTGTGTAGAGGAGAAATTCCAATCGAGCTTGGCCATAGCTGGTTCTTCCCGAAATAGCTTGAGGGCTAGCGTCGGATTCACCCCTCACCATTTTTGCACGTGCATTCACGTGCGGCACTGACCCGAATAGGGTCGGGCTATTCGCCCGCGTGCCGCGCATGGGTTGCGCGATAACCTATAATATTAGTTTATCGTGTTAGCGCTAGCAAAAATGGTGATGGGGTAAATTGATCACAGGAGGTAGAGCTACTGAATGAGGGATCATGGAGCAATCCTAGGTCTCTCAACCAAACTCCGAATGCCTGATGATTTTATCCCGACAGTCAGAGCGTGGGGGCTAAGCTTCACGTTCAAGAGGGAAACAGCCCAGATCGCAGTCTAAGGTCCCTAAATCTATGTTAAGTGGTAAAGGAAGTGAAGTTTCCTAGACACCTAGGAGGTTGGCTTAGAAGCAGCCATCCTTTAAAGAGTGCGTAACAGCTCACTAGTCTAGAGATTTTGCGCCGAAAATTCAACGGGGCTAAAACATAGTACCGAAGACGCGGATGTCAGTGCGAGGCACTGGAATTTTGAAAATCGAATTTTGAATTTCGAATGAATTTTTAATGATTTAATTTTTGATAATTAAAACATTAAGACATTCGAATTTAATTCAAAATTTAAAATTAACAAATTTGAAATTCCAATGCTTTGCATTGGCGTGGTAGGGAAGTGTCCTCATCTGCTGCGAAGCCGAAGGCGTGAGCCACGGTGGAGCGTTGAGGAGTAAGAATGTTGGCATGAGTAACCGCAATTACGGTGAGAACCCGTGACGCCGAAAGTCCAAGGTTTCCTGGGCAATGTCGATCAACCCAGGGTTAGGCGATCCTAAGGCGAGGCCGAAAGGCGTAGTCGATGGACAGCCGGTTAATATTCCGGCCCCGCAATATTATACGATGGAGTGACGTATCCTAGTAGTCTCTGCCCCTTATTGGATTGGGGTAGGCGCAGTGAGGACGCTCGCGAGGCAAATCCCGCGAACACAAATCCAAGCTGCGACTGGAAGTCCGATTTATCGGGCGAACGGAGATGAGCAGGGTACCAGGAAAAACTTCTAAGTTCAAAATAATATTGCGTCCGTACTTAAAACCGACACAGGTGGACAGGGCGAGTAGCCCAAGGCGAACGGGAGAACCCTCGTTAAGGAACTCGGCAAAACAACTAGACGTAACTTCGGGAGATGTCTTTCCTCCCACCTACTTTAGGTGCAATAATCATATCCGCAAACAATGAAATAGGTTTTTTCTAAGATTGCATATGTCAAAATTGCACAGGAAGTAGGTGGGGGGATGCAATTAAAGATTCCAAGCGACTGTTTATCAAAAACACAGGTCTCCGCAAACCCGCAAGGGGAAGTATGGGGGCTGACGCCTGACCAGTGCTGGAACGTTAACGGGAGCGGTGCAAGCCAATCCCCGAAGCGCCAGTGAACGTCAGCGATAACTATAATCGTTCTAAGGTTGAGGACATTTGCAAAAGTGACCTCAAGGACTGGAACGATTATAGTGAAAGTGTGAAAATCTAGTTGAAGAGTTCAAAAAAAATGAGACACAAAATAGCTGCTTCATTCTGCAGCAATGCAGAATTGGTCCTAAAATACATGGCTATATGCTGGGAAGTCCCGACTCGTCGGGATGATCAGCAGGGAAGGCCCCGACACAAGTCGGGGAACCCTCAGATACCATACGCCGTGCCCCCGGCATAATGTCGGGGAGAAGATATGGTACATCGCCCAAAGGAGCGATCAGCGAAATTCCTTGTCAGGTAATGATGTCAGATATTTGCCTGAATATCGCAGCAATGCGATAAAAGTAAACTGGCTAATAACGGTGAAGGCTAAATTTTGCGCAAGCAGGATATGCTAATACCGTGGGAAGTCCTTCGATGGATTATCGGAGTGACCCCGTAACGACTGAGGCGAAAGCCAAGATCCCGAAAAAACGGGATAACACGCCAGCGCTTATCAAATAAAAGAAACATATGGATTTTGCTTCTTATGTGACAGGCTTTATCGATGGCGAAGGATGCTTTTCAGTGTCTTTCAATTATCGAGAGAAGCTGAAAACTAAAATTGAGGTGCGTCCGAGCTTTGCAATCGGACAAAACAAGCGCAGCCTGGAAATTCTGAAAAAGATTCGCCAATTTTTCACTTGCGGATACATAAGATTTTCCAAAAGCGATCAATGCTTCAAGTATGAAGTGAGAAATATTGACGAATTGCGCAAATTCATAATCCCTCATTTTAGAAAGTTTCCCTTGATGACCACAAAAAAGGCGGATTTTGAAATATTTTCAATAATCTGCGGCAAAGTGGCGCAAATGAAACATAGAAATTCAGAGCACTTGAAAGAAATTATTCAAATGGCTTTCAGGATGAATTGTTCTGGAAAAAGGAAATACAAAGAAGCAGAACTCCTAAGTGTTTTAGATAAGCTGAAGATATAGTCTGATTTTTCGCGAAAGCGATCAAACGAAATGAAGTTCTGACCCGCATTAAAGGCGTAACGACTCGGAAACTGTCTCAACGAGGGACCCGGTGAAATCGCAATGGCAGTGAAGATGCTGCCGACCTACGGCAAGACGAAAAGACCCCGTGGAGCTTTACTACAACTTGGTATTGGGTTGTGATTTTAGCTGCCTAGCATAGGTGGGAGGCTTTGAAACCTCGATTTCGGTCGAGGTGGAGCCGCCAGTGTAATACCACCCTGCTGAGCTTGCAATTCTAACCCTGGTCTGTTAGTTGGATTTTATGCGAAAAAGCATGATCTCAATTGATGGTACTCGAGGAGTAAAGATTCGCACGTGAGTATCATTAATGATGATCACAAATTTTTTGCGCCCAAAATATAATTCAGCTACCAGACCGGGGACAGTGCCTGGTGGGTAGTTTGACTGGGGCGGTCGCCTCCCAAAAGGTAACGGAGGCGTTTACAAAGGTTGGCTAGCTCCGGATGGAAATCGGAGCGATAGCGCAAACGCAAAAGCCAGCTTTACTGGAAGACCCATAAGTCGACCAGTCACGAAAGTGGAAGTTAGTGAACCGACCATCGCTTGTAGGAGCGTGGAAGATCATCAGATAAAAGTTACCCCGGGGATAACAGGCTTATTCCTCCCAAGAGTTCACATCGACGGAGGAGTTTGGCACCTCGATGTCGGCTCATCGCATCCTGGGGCTGGAGAAGGTCCCAAGGGTTTGGCTGTTCGCCAATTAAAGCGGTACGCGAGCTGGGTTCAAACCGTCGAGAAGCTTATTTATAGGCTTTTCAGCTGTTTGAACCCGAGGAGATGACATCAAATCATGGCGGCCTTAGAGAGCAATCTCTAAGTGCGAAACCGACTCATTTCGATGAAGTCCTGTTGCATGACAAACCGTCATATGATAGGATAATATCGAGGGAAGTCGTGTATGCTAAAATCTATTTCGTCAACTAAAAAATCTTATCTGGCTGGTTTTCTGGATGCTGATGGAAGCATTTATGTGCAAGCCAAACCGAACAAAACATACCGTTTCGGTTTTCAAGTTGCACCTTATATTGTTTTCTATCAGTCACATAAAGATGCCAAATCTTTTCATCGTGTTTGTTCTCTGACTAAACTAGGACACAAGCGCTTGAGGAAAGATGGTATCGTCGAACATATAATCAGCAAACAGGAAGAAATAATATCCTTTATTGGATTAGTTGAGCCTTATGTGATAATGAAAAAATCACAAATAGCTCTATTAAAAAGGATTATTAGTCTGAAGAAAAAAGTGAAAACAAGAAAAGATTTTAAACAGTTGATAAATGTTATAGATCAATTTCGGGAATTAAATTATTCCAAGAAAAGAAAAAAGCGTACATTGACCCCCTAGAGACTAAACGTCGGTCTCCGCATAAGTTTTCTTCGAAAATTTAGGCGGATGAAGGTATAGTCCATACACATAGTAATATGTGACCAATATGCGTGAGACAGGTTGGTCTCTATCTGCCGTAGGCGCCGTTGCTTGAGAAGAGTCTTTCTTAGTACGAGAGGACCGGAAAGAACGAACCTCTGGTTTACCAGTTGATCCTGCCAAGGGCAACGCTGGGTAGCTATGTTCGGAAGGGATAACCGCTGAAAGCATATAAGCGGGAAGCCCACTTCAAGATTAGGCAACTCTAGTGCTTGCACTAGATAGCTTCCTGGGAGATGACCAGGTTGATAGGCTTCAGGTGTAAGTGCGGCAACGCATTGAGCCGAGAAGTACTAATAAGCTAAAGAATTTACCCTGTTAAATGCCGCTCTGCGGCAATTTCGCTTCGCGAAATTATTTAACAGGGTTAATCGCTCTATCGTTTCTTCCGCCCAAATTTTTTGCGAAAAAAATTTAGGCGGATTCGACCAGCAATTAGGAGTCACTAAAATCACCTAGCATGGAGTACATAACAAAATTATACTATGTTCCATGTTGCGTGTTATGTGTTACGTGAAAAAAGATTACAAACAGAGTTTCATTTTGGCATTTTCTGTTTTGGCTGTTATCATTTTATCGGTTGTTTTTTTCATATTCACGTCTCCAGTGATCAAAACGTTCTAAGGTTTGAGATTATTGTTCCTAGTGCTTCTAGCGTGAGGGGTACACCCGATCCCTTCCCGAACTCGGCAGTTAAGCCTCACAGCGCCGATGGTAGCCGCAAGGTGAGAGTAGGCCAGTGCTAGGAACAATGAACTCAAAATAAAAAATCCCCACAAAGGGGATTTTGTGTTTGACTTTCTTGAAATATGTTGCTAATCTTCTTTGAAGATAAAAATAAGATAAGGAGAGAAGCAATGGCCTATTGCCTGAAGACATTATGTCAAACATGCAAATTTTTTAGGTTGAGGCCGATGGAATATGACAAGCCTCATGTCGCTGCTCTTCTTTGGGAAATCAAGGAGGAACAAGACAATACCGAAGAAGAAATAGGTGAATATCTGAATGATTTGATAGGAGGCAAGGAAGGAACAATCTCACTATTCCAAAGCAGATTTTTCTATCCTTGGTGCGTGAAATTGGATCATCTCTGTGTTTGCGTCGAGTCAGTTGCCATAGGGGGAGGCGCAACGCCATTGGCGCTTATATTTTCTCATTTCGATCGTTTGGTTGCTTGCAGTGATTGGGAGCGGGATACGGCGCCGCTCAAATTTCTTTTTCAATTTATGCTGGATTATATAGAGATGTAATCCAGAGAAGAAAAAAAGCGTAGTTCTCTTGGGGGAGGATCTGCGCTTTTATTTTATTCTGTCCTCACCTCGAAGCCCACTTATCCCTCGAAACTTGGCACGGATTTTATCCAGAAGGGAAAAAATTTGACTTCAATTATTTTCTTTGCAATATTTCTCTTATCTTCTCGGCCACATTCTTGTCATACTCAATCCTATAAGGTGTTTCCAGCCGGTTTGTTTTTGCGGAACTGCCACTCTCAAATTCGAGATAGATTTTCGAGTTGCCTGATTTTGCCTGGCTCAAGATGCCGGATATTTTTCGGAGGAGTTCGGAATTGGATTTTTGGGGAAGCTTCAAAAATATTTTTTGGAGGCTGTTTTCGCGCTCAACATCGGTTTTGCGCTGGTTTTCCAGAGCGCGGTATCTTTCGATTTCGTCCCGGTTAACAAGCCTGGCTTCGTCACAAAGCAGCTTCAGCGTTCCGTCTTTGTCGGATATTTTTCCCGTAGCCAGGATTATTTTTCCTTCTTCAAAAAGACCGCCATACTGGTCAAGCGTTTTTGGAAAAGCGATTATCTCCATTTTCTGGCCGCCAGCATCTTCCACGCCGACGAAGGCCATACTTTTTTGTGATTTCAAAAATATTTTCTTAACCTTTTCAATTATGCCGCCGACCGTGACAACCTGTCCGACATAACTTTCGTCAATTTCGGAAATTGGTTTCGAAAAATGGCGGAAAAAATCCAGATATTCGACGAGCGGATTATCGCTTATATAAAGCCCAAGCAATTCTTTTTCCCAGGTAAGGCGCTGCATTTTTTCGGCAGGCGGAGCTTCAGAAAGGCTGATTTCCGGCATTTTTATCTCGACACCGCTGGCTCCAAAAAGGCTGGTTTGGTTGGAAGCGGCCTGGCGCTGAAGGTCCTTTGAATAGCCCAAAATATGTTCAACATTGGCGAGGAGCTGGTTCCGCTCGCCAAATTCTTCCATAGCTCCGCTTTTCACGAGACTTTCCAAAGATTTTTTGTTGAGGTCTTTTATTTGAATTCTCTCGACAAAATCAGTAAGGCTTTTATATTTTCCGTTCCTTTTCCTTTCCTCGACGATTTCATTGGCGACATTTTTTCCGACATTTTTAATGGCTCCGAGGCCGAACCGGATTTTCTCCGGTTCATTCGGCTTCAAAATGGCGGCAAAAGTGACAAAACTTTCATTTATATCAGGAGGAAGGACTTCAATTCCCATAATTCGGCATTCTTCAATTTCGATAGCGATACGGTCAATGTTGTCCTGGTCGGAAGTGAGAAGAGCCGCCATGAACTCGGTCGGATAGTGGGCCTTGAGATAGGCCGTCTGGTAGCCTATCATGGCGTAGCAGGCCGCGTGCGAACGGTTGAATCCGTATCCGGCGAACGGTTCGATGAAGGCAAAGACTTTTTCAGCGATGCGGCGGTCGATTTTGTTCTTCACGCAGCCGTCAATGAATTTCACTTTTTCCTCGCGAATCAACTCCGGAATTTTTTTCCCCACCGCTTTTCGGAGGATGTCAGCTTCAGAAAGAGAAAAACCGGCGAGAGCCCGGGCAATCTGCATCACTTGCTCCTGGTAGACCGCCACGCCGTAAGTATTTTTGAGAATCGGCTCAAGTTTTGGGTGGATATAGGTTATTTTTTTCCGTCCGTGTTTTCTTGAAATGAAATCCGGTATCCAGTCCATCGGGCCGGGACGGTAAAGGGCGACCATGGCGATCACATCTTCAAAAGTGGAAGGCTCAAGCTGGCGCAGATATCTTTTCATTCCGCCGGACTCAAGCTGAAAAACGCCGGTTGTGAAAGCGTTTTGGAGAAGCTCGAAAGTTTTTTTGTCATCAAGCGGGATTTTGTCAATTGAGATTCGCGCGCCTTTGGTTTTTTCAATAATCTTGATAGCGTGCTGGATAATGGTGAGGTTCTTGAGTCCCAAGAAATCCATCTTGAGAAGCCCTATTTTTTCAACGTAACTGGATTTTGTGGAAGCGGAATATTGCGTAACGACATTTTCCGTATCTCCGGAGACATATTGGAGGGGAGAATAGTTCACAACCGGTTCGGGAGTGATAACCACCCCGCAAGCATGCATGGAAGCGTGTCGGCAAACGCCCTCAAGGCGTGAAGCGCTGTCGAGAAGTTTCTTGGCGGCCGGATCAGTGTTGTAAAGACTCGAAAGCTCTGGCACGCCGGCAATGGCGCCTTGAATGGGCATATTCATCGGAATGAGTTTGGCTGTTTGGTCGCAGAAACCGTAGGGATAGCCGAGTGCCCGGCCGGCGTCGCGCACGGCGGCTCTGGCGGCCATTGTTCCGAAAGTGATGATCTGGGCGACATGGTCGTTGCCGTATTTTTCCCTTACATAAGCCAAAACTTCGTCCCGGCGGTTGTCAGCAAAATCCATGTCCACATCCGGGAGAGATATTCTTTCCGGGTTCAAAAAGCGCTCGAAAAGAAGATTATACTTGATCGGGTCAATATTGGTGATGCCAAGAATATAGGAAACAAAACTGCCGGCTGCGCTGCCGCGTCCCGGTCCGACGACGATTCCCTGGTTTTTCGCCCAGTTTACAAAGTCCTGGACAATCAGGAAGTAGGAGGCGAATCCGGTTTTCTCGATGACAGAAAGTTCAAATTCCATTCGATCGCGGTATTCCTTGGAAACATTTTTGCCAAGGCGTTTTTTGAGACCCTCTTCACAAAGCTTTCGAAGATATGATTCCGGCGTGAAGCCTTCAGGGACTTTGAAAAAGGGAAGCTTGGTGTTTCCGAGTTCGATTTCCAGATTGCAGGCGTCGGCAATTTTTCGGGTATTTTCGATCGCTTCCGGAATATGGCCGAAAGCCTCCTCGATTTCTTCAGGGCTGCGGAGATGCAGGTCAAAATCCATGAGGTTCATGCGGTTGGCTTCGCTCACCTTGCGGTTGGTCTGGACGCAAAGCAGAATATCCTGGATCGGAGCGTCGTCCAAGTGGACATAATGAAGGTCAGTGGTGGCGACCAGGGGTATGCCGGTGCGCTTTGAAATTTCAATGAGTCCGTCGTTGGCAATTTTTTGGTTTGGAAATTTCGGATGGTGCTGAAGTTCAAGATAAAAATTTCCTTTTCCGAAAATTTCTTCATATGCGAGAGCTTTTTTTTCAGCCTCGTCCAATTTTCCGGAAATCACCGTGGCAGGAATTTCGCCTTCGACACAGGCGGAAAGACCAATGAGGCCCTCGGAATGTTTTTTTAGGATCTCTTTATCGATCCGGGGCTTGTAATAGAATCCCTCAAGATGGGCGAGAGTAACCAGTTTCATGAGGTTTTTGTATCCGGTTTCATTTTTGGAAAGAAGGATCAAATGATGCCGGACATCATCGATTTTCGGGCGTTTGTTTTCGCGTCCATTGGGAGCAAGATACATCTCGCAGCCGATAATGGGCTTCAAGCCTTTCTTTTTTGCTTTTTCATAAAATTCAATCGCGCCATAAAGAACCCCATGGTCGGTGAGGGCCAAGGCGTCCATCCCGAGTTCCTTGGCGCGATCCAGAAGCTCGTCGATTTTGGCGAGCCCGTCAAGAAGGGAATAGTGCGAATGGACGTGAAGGTGGACGAACCCGGTACCACAATGTTGTGGTTCGGTATTCTGCGTGCTGATGTCTTTTTTGACTTGATTATTCATTGTTGTACCGGGGAAATTTGATTTTTTGGGATTGTTTTTTTTCCATAACGAAATAAAACCCTTTACCCTTCACCAATTCCAATTAAATAAAAAAAGTTTACGCAAATGGAAACTAACATTCTGCAATGAGTCAAAAGTGGGGGATAAAAAATTGGTGCGGGGCGAGAAGGCTTTGAATTGTCTTTTTCTTTATTATATATGATCTGGGGGAAAGGTGAAAGTTGCCGTTTGAAACCCAAAAAAGACTAGATACCAAATACCATATACTATATACTGACAACATGATTCTTCCAACACTTGACCAAGAAAAAAAATATTGGGGCGAAGGCCTGAAAATCGTCGTCGGCATTGACGAAGCCGGGCGGGGCCCGCTGGCGGGGCCGGTGGTGGCCGGAGCGGCGGCTGTTTTTCCGGAATCCGTCAAAAAGATTGAAAAGTTGCCGGAATTCAAACTCGTCCGTGATTCCAAAACGCTTTCCGCCCGCCAACGCGAAGAAGCTTTTGATTTTATCGCAGTCAATTTTCCAATCGGAGTGGGATTTTCAAGCCACGAAACCATAGACAGGATAAATATTCTCGAAGCTTCATATCTTGCGATGAAAAAAGCGGCTTCAGATCTCAAAAGAAAAATGGGATCGGATGCAGAAGTTCTCCTTGTTGACGGGAGGAGCCCAATTCCGAACACTTCAACTCGTCAGGAAAACATCATCGGCGGCGACAAATTTGTTTTTTCCATTGCAGCTGCTTCAATAGTCGCCAAAGTCACCCGCGACCGGATGATGGTCGGGCTCCATCAAAAATTTCCCCATTATGATTTTGCCCGCCACAAAGGTTACGGGACAAAATTTCATTTCGAGATGATCAAAAAACACGGGCCGTGCGAGATCCACAGAAAATCTTTTCGACTTTTTCAAAAAAGCCTTTGACCCCGCACCAATTTCAATCATCGTTCTTCTTAAAGCGATGGCAGAAAGCGGAGCGGCTCCGCCCCGCACCAAAATTTAAAAAATATATTCATTAAATTTCATTGACCAATTTAGAAATTTGGTGCGGGGCTCCGCCTTTCGTAAAATTTTTTAAAAATTATTTCAAAAAAATTGGTGCGGGGCTTGACAAACTTTTCAAAGAAACTAAAATCAAGTTAGTTCATCCCTCACCAATTTTTTTGTTCTAAAATTTCGGCGAAGAATATTTTGTTTTCATGAAATTGGTGAGGGATAAAAATAATTTTCTAATTTTTTACAAAACTCATGTCGGTTCCAAAGCAGCGTCACACTAAGGGGAGGAAAAATCGGAGGAGAGCAAATATAAAAATTTCATCAAAAAATTTCATCAGCTGTTCGCAATGCAAAAAAATGATAAGGCGGCACGCAGCTTGCCCTTTCTGCGGATACTACAAGGGGAAGAAAGCAGTTGAGATAAAAATGAAGAAAAAGAAAAAAGATAAAAAAGGCAAATAGTTTTTCCCGAAAAGGCATTGTGCGAATTTCCAAAAGAGTATAAAATTATTTTAGTTAAATAAAATTTAATCATTAGGCCAAAAAACCAAACCACAAAAAATGAAACAGACTATGCAAGGGAATGGAGACACTCATCACTTTGGAGTGCATCTCACCCTCGATGGTTATGGGGGAAGTCCGGAAAAGCTCAATGACCCCGAGCTTATCAAGAAAACACTCAATGAGCTTCCGGAAAAGTTGGGGATGGAAAAGATGACAGAACCGGTCGTCAAGTACGCGGAACCGCGGAACATGAAAGACAGCGGAGGCTATTCAGGTTTTGTGATGATTGTCGAATCTCACATCAGCATCCATACTTTCCCCAAAAAGAAGTTTGTAAGCATCGATGCTTACACCTGCAAAAACGAAATGGACAAAGACAAGGCAGTCGCGTACTTCAAGGAAATTTTTGGCCTTGAAGAGACCGAAGTTCAGTTTTTCAAGCGCGGGCTCAATTTTCCGAAGCAGGATTTGGTTTAAGTTAAATTTGCCTTTGAGTTTTTGTAGGGGTTAGACCGCTATCCAATAAGGTCGGCGTTCGGACCCCTTGAAAACAAAAACTCAAAGATAAAACAAATTCGGCCGCGATTGGTTTCTGCTAAACGGAAACTTTTCGCCTACTTCCGGATCAAAAATCAAACACAAAAGCCATTATCTCGCGGATAATTTTCTCATCAAAAGAAATATAATGGCCAAAAGGCACGAAAATTATTGGGAATTGGTCTGGGCACTTGCCCGGACTGATTTTAAATTGCGCTACCACGGCTCGGTTCTGGGGTATGTATGGGCGCTTCTCAAGCCGCTCCTCACTTTTTTGATCCTCAACTTTGTTTTTTCGACAATTTTCAATCCGAGAAATTCCGGCATCCAGCATTTCTCGCTCCAACTTCTCACTTCTATCATGCTTTTCAACTTTTTCTCGGAAGGCACGATGGCCGGCCTCAATTCGCTGCTCGGAAAAGCCTCTCTTGTCACGAAAATTTATGTTCCCCGCTGGACGATCGTTGCCGCTTCGACGATAAACGCCACATTGATTTTCGGGATGAACCTCATCATCATTGCCGCATTTTTTGCCTGGCAGGGATTTTGGCCGGGCATTCCGGCGATTTTGATGTTTGTTTTTTTTATTCTCCTGACTTTTCTGCTTATTCTCGCATTTTCTTTCATCGTCGCGCCGCTATACGTAAAGTACCGCGATTTGCTTCAAATTTGGGAAGTGGCGATCCAGGCCCTTTTCTATGGCTCGCCGATCGTTTATCCTTTGCAGATTATTCCTGCCAAGTATCACACAATACTTCTTGCCAATCCAATCGGGTTTATAATCCACTTCAATAAATTGGCCTTGACGGAAAGTCACTATCCGACCTTGACGCAGATCAGCGTCTTTTCTTCACTGGTGGTTGTTTTGTTTGCAGCCAGCCTCTTCATCTTCAAAAAACTCGAACCCAAAATCGCGGAGGATATATAAAATATCCAAATGAAGTTTTTCAAAATTAGCTAATACGTATATATTCTGGTTCTCCAGTGAAGAGGCTGAAATGTTAGCTAAAAGACTGATGATTGCTGAATAAAAAGATTTTGTGATATAGTTCAGGTATAAATATATTTTTGGGAGGAAATGAGAAGGGGAAAATATGCATGTTTTGGATTTTTCGTTTTCGGCGTTGTTTTTTTGTTGCCTTTTGGAACGCGCGCTGCCACCAATTTATGCTCGAACGAACCGATTCCGTCCGTTTGGACAAAAGCGGGCAGCCCCTACGTCGTTTGCGCAACTTTGAACGTAAACACCCCGGTCTCTATCGAGCCCGGGGTCGTTGTTAAGTTCAAACAGGCGGCGTCCGCGACCTTCAACAATTCCATCACAGCCATAGGGACGGAGGAAGAAAAAATTATTTTCACTGCCTGGACGGATGATGAAAACGGCGGCGACACAAATGAAGACCTTGGAGCGCACAAGCCCAAAGCCGGTTATTGGTATAGAATATTGATCGGTTCCAATGCCATTGCTCATTTTGAAAATGCCTGGTTTTTGTATGGCGGAGAACATCCCTGGGGGACGCTTTCTCTCCAGCCCAACAATCCTAAAAGCGTGACGGTGAAAAGTTCAGAGTTCAGACACAACAAATACGCGGGAATATACATGAACTATAATCCTGACCAAACGATTGAGAACAATACCTTTTCAGACAACGCAGAAGGAATCGCCTTGAATGATTGCACGCGTGGAGTTTCGCTAACTGCCTCCAAAAATTTTTTTGAAAAAAATGTCAATTATGGCGCCAAAGTCAAATACCCAAACTACAACAAGATATACGCCCAAGATAACTGGTGGGGAAGCTGGAGCGGGCCCTATCATTCGACTCTCAATCCGGATGGAAAAGGGGACCGGGTTTCGAATGGGGTGATTTTTGATCCCTGGATAGGAAAGGATGGGCCAGATCCGGCTATTATCATTCCAGGGATTATGGGGTCGTGGGAGAAAGATGGAGTGTGGCAGATTGATCCGATTTTTCATACTTATGACAATCTGATCGAGGCGTTCATCGAGGCGGGATATGAAAACGACGGCAAAGAGCTTTCGGTTTTTCCCTACCAGTGGCGGGACAGCAACATTGAAAACGCGAAACTGCTTCAGAAAAGAATTGAGGACATAAAAAATGAAACCGGCCGGCCGAAAGTGGATATTGTCGCTCACTCAATGGGAGGTTTGCTCGCGAGGGAATATATTGAATCAAGCTATTATGAAAATGATGTTGACCAGCTGATCACGGTGGGTACGCCGCATCTAGGCGCGCCGAAGGATTATGTGACATGGGAAGCAGGGGAGTTTTTGGGAGTTTGGAGTCCTGTATTCGAAAGAATAATGAATCAAGAAGCGAAAGAGGAAGGCTACTCGGATATTTTTGACTATATTCATGAGCGTCCCATGGAGTCAGTAGAAGAACTATTGCCGGTATATAAGTATCTTTACGACGAAGACGGAGATGATTTCAATTTGCGAAATACATATCCGAATAATTATCCGCGAAATGAATTTTTAGAAAATCTGAACAGTGCTGAAAAAACAAAAAAGCTGGAAAATATTGAGTTTATAAAGATTATTGGGAAAACTATTAATGAAACAAGCACAGTGTCGAGCTACAATGTCATAGATAGTGATAAATCAGATTACTGGAGGCATGGCTATCCTAAATACTTCGATGTACCTGTTTTAAACAGGCAAGGAATAATAAAAGATTACGGCGATGGTACCGTGCCGCTTTTTTCCGCTGAAGCGTCTGATATTTCTACTGATAAGATTGTATATCTTCAATCAGAACATAACATTCTTCCGACCGATGCCCAAAAAAATATACTTGAAATCCTGACTGGAAAAAGGCCAACAAAAGAGGTGAAAGAATGGCGAATCGATGATATCCTCATCGGAATGGTATTTTCTCCGGTTGATATCCAAATCGTTTCGCCAAGCGGAAAACGGCTTGGAAAAAATTTCGAGACGGGCGGGGAATACAATGAAATCAAGGGAGCATATTATACCGGTTTCGAAACAAACACCGAATTTCTCACCATTCCCAATCCGGAAAACGGAGAATACGAAATCCTGGCCGAGGGGACGGGAACAGGGGAATACAGGGTTGAAATCGTGAAAGTGGCGGAAGGCGAAGAAAATGAAGGCGAAGATGCCGGAGCGGCCTTTTCCGGCATTGCCGAAAAAGGGAAAGAGACCTCAATGGGGTTCAAAGTTACCGGAAAAAAGGTGGAAATGTCAAAATCTCCCGGGAAAGAAGATAAAAGTGCGAAGGGAAACAGTCAAAACAACAATTCGGACAATTCTTCAAAGCAAGAAAAAGGAAAAAAAGAAAAGCAAAACAACATCCAGAAACTGGATGACCTCAAAGGGTCAGTGAGGCATTTTTTCAAAACCGGCCGCGTCAAAACGAGGAGAGAATCAAGAATAATCAGCAAAAAACTCGGGCATATCCGCGTCCACCTCAAAAAATATGAAACAGAGAAAAAAGAAAGAGCCGCGGGAAAGCAAAAATCAAAAGCCAACAGGCATATCGAAAGACTGATTTTTCAGATCAGCCGCGATTATCCGAAGAAAATCGACTTGGAAGGGAAGGACTATCTGACCGGTATTCTCGAAGAGATGAAAATAGAGTAGAATGGATTTAACAAAAATTTATAATTAACCTAAACAATTTCCGCGAAATTATAACGTTACAGTATACTAGTATACTGTAACAAAAAAATTACGTGGGGGTTGTTGAAAAAATATGATTTTTGGAAGTCCGAGTCTTGATCTCAAATTGACAATATTTCTCATCGTTGTAGTATTTATTATTTCGCTTGTCGTTTTAATTTTTGCTAGGCGTAAAATATTTTCTCTTTTGTTATTTTCTATTTTAGCAAACACAGTTTTTTTATTGGGTGTATTGACTAAATCAGATATGTTTGATTTCTACAACATCGTTTGGCTTTTGTATTTTTCATTCTTCATCTGGCCGATTATCAACATTCTATTCCTAGTCTACTACGCGAAAACGAAACCGAAAAAATAGCGTAAAAAGAGAAAATGAACAGGGCTCCCGAAGGAGCCCTTTTTGCGCGCAATTTTTTCATGGCGGACAAAAGAACGTTGTCGGCACCGGCAGGGAAATGCGTCGCAGCTTTTCGCGCAGGAGCCTCCTGGCGAGCTTCTTCGCTCCCCGGATGCATTTTTTGTCCCGGCAGCAGCGAATCTTTATCGGGGGCCTCATTTCCTCGTATCTCTTCTGGTATACCTCTGTGTCCCAATCGTCCTGCCAGACTTCCTGATGCCAGGAAAACTCGTGGGGGGCGCCGAGGTTGCCGCAAAAGCCGCATCTCCACTTCCTGTCCGCGGGAGGAATCAGAAAATGCTCCAGCTTATATTCACTGGGAACAGCGTATTCATTGAACTCAACCAGGTCGCTCTCCCTGGCGCCAGCCTCTTCGGCCGGAGGAGAATCGGCAACACATTTTTTTTCCGGATTGAAACGAACAATATTGTCCATATTTCTCCTCCTTTGAAACTGGGATTTGGCTTCCATTCTGTATACCAAAATAAAAGCGAAAAGTCAACAGAAACCTTTCCTTTTCCGGTTGATTCATCGAACGTTTAGTTGTATACTGATTTTGTTGAATATGAGTGAAAATATCGCGATTCAAGTCAACAACGTTTCCAAGACTTTCCGCATTCCCCATGAGAAGATTTCGACTCTGCGAGGGTTTCAGATAGCAGAAAAGCATTGCCTTTGTAATCAGAAAGTGTTACAATTGTAATCAGAAAGGATTACAGTATGGATATATTGAAAATAACCAATTCCAAAATCAGAAAAGCCATTTTTGGGCTTTATTTTGCTCATCCCGAAAAAAAATATTATCTCCGCGAACTGGAAAGAATTTTGGATTTGCCGGTGCAAAACATCCGGAGAGAGTTTCTTGTTTTGGAAAAAAACGGGATATTCACGCGGGAAAAGCAGGGCAATCAAGTATATTATTTTCTGAATACCGATTCGCCAATTTTTTCCGAAATGAAAAGTATCGTCTCTAAAACGATTGGAGCGCAGGGCGAACTGAAAAAATCCCTAATTTCAATAAAAGGGATAAAGACAGCTTTTGTTTTCGGATCTTTTGCGAATGGCAAAGAGGATTCTCTCTCGGATATAGACCTCATGATTGTCGGGGAAATTGATGAAAATCAGCTGGTAAGAAAAATTTCAAAACTGGAAAATCGGCTGGACAGGGAAATAAATTATCATATCTTCAGCCAAAAAGAATTTGCCAAAAGAATCAAAGGAAAAGATTTTTTCATAAGCGGAATTTTGTCAAAACCAATAATTTTTTTGATTGGAGGCAATGAAGGCATTCCAAGAGTTCATTGATAAGGGCCTCATCAGGAAGGAGAAAATAGATTTTTCCCAAGTGGTCAGAGTGCTCGCGAAAGCCCAAAGAAGCGCGAAGAGCGCGAAAGTTCTTTTCGCGGATGGCGATTTCGAAGGAAGCTATCAGCTTGCCTATGAAGCGATGCTTCTCTCCGGAAGAGCTCTCATTTTTTCGCATGGCTTCAAGCCAAGAGCAGCCGGATCGCACAAGATCACAATCGGCTTCGTTGAAAAGGTTCTTGGAAAAGAAGAAACCATTCTCGTTTTCAAATTTGATAAAATGAGAAAAAACAGGCATTATCTTATCTATGGAGCGGGGCTGTCAATTTCTGAAACGGAAGCGAAAAACGCGATTTCATCAGCGAAAGAATTTGTGTCTGAAATTGAAAAATTGGTGCAAAAGAAAAATCCGCAAAAAAAATTATTTCAATATTAAAATAGTATGACAAAAGAAATAGCGATAAAAGTTGAAAATGTCAGCAAGACTTTCCGCATCCCCCACGAGAAAATTTCGACTCTTCGGGGAGCTTTTGTGAATGCGTTCCACTCGAACGGATACGAAGAATTCAAGGCGCTCGACGACGTCAGTTTTGAAGTGAAGAAAGGGGAGTTTTTCGGAATCATCGGGCGCAACGGCAGCGGGAAATCAACGCTTCTCAAAATTCTCGCGGGGATATACCAACCGGACACCCCGGTGAAATACGCCAAAGGCTCTCGCCCAAAGGGCGAATTTCACGGGGTAAAAATTAATGGTCGCATCTCGCCGTTTCTGGAACTGGGAATTGGTTTCAATCCGGAGCTTTCGGGGCGGGACAACATTTATCTCAATGCGACTGTCTTGGGGCTCACTCACAAGCAAATCGACGAAAAATTCGATGATATTGTGGAATTTTCGGAACTGCGGCGCTTCATTGACCAGAAAGTGAAAAACTATTCTTCCGGGATGCAAGTGCGCTTGGCTTTTTCCGTAGCTATCCACGCCAACCGGGACATACTCCTCATGGACGAAGTGCTGGCGGTGGGGGATGTGAATTTCCAAAGCAAATGCCTTGAGGAGTTCAACAAATATCGCGATTTTGGAAAAACAGTGGTTTTGGTTACTCATGATATTGCAACTGTCCAAAGATACTGCGACCGGGCGATGCTCCTTCGCGATGGAAAAATTGAGATGATGGGAAAATCAGAGGATGTCGGGAATAAGTATATTTTTCAGAATATGTCTGATGAGGAAAAAAGACACATTAATGAAAGTGCGAAAAAAAATAAAAATATAAAGAATCACAAAGAGAAAACAGCTATTGAAAAAAATGTGGAAATAACCAAAGTTGATTTTTTAGACAGAAGCGGTAATGTCAAAAATGTTTTTCAAACTGGAGATGATATTTCAGTAAGGGTTTATTTTAAGAAAAACAAGAAGACGGAGAATATAAATATCGGAATTGGATTATATAAGGATGATAATAGTTATATATTTGGATATAACACCCAAATGGATGAATACAGCATACCGCCTAACGCTGAATATATTGATCTATCTTTCGACTCGATTCCGCTGCTTAAAGGGAACTATTTTCTAAATTGCATTTGCTTTGGAAAGATTGAAGAGAAATATTACGATTTTGTTGAGAAGGCAAAAAAATTTCAAGTTTTTTCTGTAAATGAGAAAAATAGATACAGGGGGGCAATAGATGTCAAACATTATTGGAATTAAGCCATGAAAAAAGAAAACAACGAAGATATCAATACTCTCGGTGATTGGTATCATTCTTTTAAGTCCCTTGGCATTGATAATCTTCAAAAGGGAGGGATTTATCCTTTAAATCAAGTTAGCAAAGAAGGAATAATATTAAGCTATTTACGTCTTGCCATAGAGAAAACGAAAGCAAGCAGCAAAGAAAATATTTCCGTTCTGGATTTATTTTCTGCTGACTGTTACTATGCTTTTTATGCGGAGAAATATGGAGCGAATATAGTACATTGTGTTGATAGCGACAAACTTGCGCTTCAGCAGGCAAAAATACTTATCAATAAATGGAATATTGAAGACAAAATAAAAATATTTGCCGAAGATGTTTTTAAATTTGAAAACGCATTTGAATATGATATTGTATTGTGCTGCGGAGGATTATATCACATATATGATCCGCCTGAACTAATCAAAAAGATTGCCGATAAACACAAGCCGAATTATTTGATAATTCAAACCGCTTGTTCTCTCAACAAATTGTTTGATTTTGCTCCATACTTTGAATCGCCGGCACCGGGATGGACATGGGGATGCCGATTCAATAAAAGTTATCTGAATGATATTTTGCTGAAAAATAATTTTTCAATTGTAGATTTCACATTTAACGAGCTTGAAGGGAATGAACGAGTAGAAGACAGGGGGTCAATGTATTACTTGCTAAAAAGAAAATAAGCAGGATAATCAGTTCAATAAAATGCAATATTCATGAAATCCAGAGATCTAGCGTATTCGAAAGAAGAAGAACAATATTCCGACGGCAGTATCGAGAATGATATTTTAAGCACTCTTAAGTCTGATAATTTTGAGGATAAGATTGAAAAAATATTACGCGACGATCCTAATTGGCCGATGAGGTATCATTTTTCCCGGGTGCGGGAAAATATTTTGAGTTGGTATGATTTCGGCGAAAATAAGACTCTTCTTGAAGTAGGCGCAGGGTGCGGAGCACTTACGGGATTGTTTTGCGATAGATTGAAGAGGGTCGCAGCCGTTGAGCTCACGAAGATTCGTTCAGACATTATATATAACAGACATAAAAACAGAAAAAATCTGGATGTTATCACAGGAAATTTAAATGATTTAAAAAACGAGGAAAAGTTTGACTATGTGACGCTCATTGGCGTGTTGGAATATGCTGGGAAATATACAAAATCAAGCAATCCCTTCACAGACTTCCTGAAGAAAGCAAGAAGTTTCCTTAAAGAGAATGGTATTTTGATTTTGGCAATTGAAAATAAATTTGGTCTCAAATACTGGGCGGGAGCAAAAGAAGATCACACGGGAAAAATTTTTGACTCCATTGAAAATTATCCGGATGGCAAAGGCATTCAAACTTTTGGAAAAGAAGAAATAAAAAATATTTTCACAGAAGCCGGTTTCGAAAAGTTGGATTTTTATTATCCTATGCCGGACTACAAACTTCCAATTGAAATTTTTTCCGATGAATATTTGCCAACGCAGAAGCACAATATCAGATCGGACGTCTTTCCGTTTGTGGATCTCTCGCAGTCGAGGGAATTTTTGTTTAATGAAAAATTGGCCCTTGACAATATAATAAATAATAAGTGTTTCGATCTTTTTGCAAATTCGTTTCTTATTTTTGCGAAAAAATAAAATGATTATTTACTCCAAACACAACTTAAATAGAAAGAAGGAGTTTCAGTTGCTCACGACAATCGAGAGGGAAAATAGCTTTTTATTTTCTGCAAAAACTAGCCTGCGGAAAGAATCAGATATTTTTCTGAATTCTTTTTTCTCAAAATATGAAAATCTTTTGTCTGCAAATTTTTCAATAATACCAGTGAAACCCCAAAGAATAAATGACACAAAAATTAAATTTGAGTATAAAGAGGATATTTTTTTGGAAGGTCTTTTGCTGAAATCAGTAATTAAAGGAGATAGAGAAAAATTTTTGAAGTTATCCGATAACTATTTGAGTTTTATAAAGAAGAATAAAATAATTGAACAACCTCTATCCGAAGAATTTAAGAAGATATTTGGAAATTATACGAAAGAGAAAATTTTGTGTTTGCATGTTGGATGTATAGACCTAAATCTTGATAACATAATTTATGATAGAAAGAAAAATGAGTATGCCCTTATTGATTATGAATGGACTTTCAATTTTCCGATTCCGTATGACTATATAATTTATAGGAGTTTTTTCTATTTTTATTTTAAAAATCGTGCTTACAATCCTAATCGAATAATCAGTTTCGATGAGCTCTTGAAATTTCTCGGTGTCCAGAAAAAGGACTATTTTGGTGATTTTGAATATAATTTCCAAAAATATGTTCAAGGAAATAATTTCACGCAAAGCAAAGATCTATACAAGAAATATATTGCTTCAATCGAAAAAAATAATTTTTCGAAAATAAACCAGGGAATTTATGATGTCAGTTTATTAATCGAACAGGACAAACAGAAGTTAAAAGAAGCACTTTTTCAAAGAGAAAATATAATAAATAAACTTAATCGAGAAATCAGACAAAAAGAAGAGGAAATCAAGAAAAAAGTCGACAGTTGCAAATATGAAATTGCAGAAGCATTAGTTCCCTTATATGAAAAGATAAAGGAAAAAGAAAAGGAGATTGTCTTGATGAGGTCGTCGAAATTCTGGATTTTGAGAAACCGGTATATAAAATTGCAGCGTTTTCGGTCTAGGCATTTTGTCCAACTCGCCTCAAAAGCTCTCGAAACACTTTCGGCAGGCAGATATCAAAAATTTTGGTGGGCGGCGGGAAAATACATTTTACACGGGTGGGATTATTTCAAATCGAGATCCCGGAATGAAAAACCAAAAAAAGATTACGAGATATGGATAGATAAAAATGAAAAATGGGATCGGGTTGAAATTAAGAAAGAGATAGGAGAATTCAAATACAAACCAAAAATTTCAATCATCACGCCGGTATATAGCGTCGATCCGAAGTGGCTGGACAAATGCATTGAATCCGTTAAAAACCAATTTTATGAAAATTGGGAATTATGCCTTTATAATGATGCTTCAGTCAAAGAAACGACAAGAGCATGCCTCAGGAGATGGAAGGGCTCTGATTCGAGAATTAAAATAAAATTCGGGACAAAAAACCAGCATATTTCCGGAGCGTCAAATGAAGCTTTGAAAATGGCGACGGGAGAATTCGTCGCTCTTCTTGACAATGACGACGAATTGGCGCCGATCGCGCTTTTCGAAAATGTAAAGCTTCTCAACAAACATCCCGAAGCGGATTTCATATACAGCGACGAGGACAAGATTGACGAAAAAGGGGAAAGGGTTGAACCTTATTTTAAGCCGGATTGGTCGCCAGATCTTTTCCTATCCCAGATGTATACGTGCCATTTAGGAGTATACAGAAAAACAATTATAGACGAGATTGGCGGCTTCAGAAAGGGATACGAGGGTTCGCAGGACTATGACCTCGTTCTGCGGTTCATTGAAAAAACAAACCGCGAAAAAATATTTCATATTCCAAAAATACTTTATCATTATCGAAAAAAAACCAATCCAATAACTGGAAATGAGAAAACGGAAGATCATTTTTCAATCAAAGCAAAAAAAGCCCTATCAGAACATCTTCAGAGAAACAAAATTGAGGGCACTGTCTTGAATGGTAAATTTTCAAAAACTTATCGTATTAAGAGAAAAATCATCGGAAGTCCAAAGATATCGATAGTTATTCCCTTTAGAGATAAAATAGAAATATTGGAAAAATGCTTTGAAAGTATTTTTGAAAAGACAAAATGTAGAAATTTTGAAATAATTTTGGTGAATAATCGGAGTATCGAGGAAAAAACTTTAGAATTTGTAAGCTCTATCTCCAAGAGAGAAGGGATTAAAATAATTAATTACGATAAAGATTTTAACTTTTCCGCGATTAATAATTATGCAGTTTCCTTTTGCGAAGGAGAATATGTTCTTTTTTTAAATAATGATACAGAGATTATTTCCCCAAACTGGCTTGATTCGATGGTTGAGCACATTCAGCGCCGAGAAATAGGGGCCGTGGGGGCAAAACTTCTGTATTCTGACAATTCAATCCAACATGCCGGAGTAATAATTGGTTTAGGCGTAGCAGATCATGCTTTTAACGGTTTTCCTTCATACAAACCGGGATATTTTTTCCAAACGGACGTTATCCGAAATTATTCTTCCGTTACCGCTGCTTGTATGTTGACTAAAAAAGATTTATTTTTGAAAATGGGAGGATTTAACGAAAAAGAACTTCCAGTTGCATTTAATGATGTCGATTATTGCCTAAGGCTTCGGGAAGATGGCTATAATATTGTTTACACTCCATATGCTTTGCTCTATCATCACGAATCAATGAGCAGGGGAGATGACAACGAATGCGATATAAAATATAAATATCCGGAAAAATATAATCGGATAATTTCAGAGAGAAAGTACATGGAAAAAAAGTGGAAAAAATATATCGTGAATGATCCTTTTTATAGTCCAAATCTTACAAGGGGGAAAAAGGATTTTAGCATTCGCATCTGAAAAATAGTTCAACTTCTTTATAATCATGGATTGTCAATTTGACGTCTCAGGCAAATGATCTCCTTCTGCTTTCTTAGTAAAAAACCTTAAAAAAAGAATAATATTGCAAATTATATATATAAGCAGCAATGGTGAGGCGGTAGCAAAATAAGCGAACATCGTTGTTGGAAAAGAGGTTGCGTTGATTAAAGCGAGGATCAATATTCTCGCTGTTATTGCGAGAAGAGATGAAAGCGAAATCACATACAATATTTGCTCAGTCCCATAATTTTTCAGTTTTCTAATATTTAATGTGGCCAAAATAAAAAAAATTGTTGCTATAATCGATAAATATGGAGAAGAAAAGCGATATAGGAATCCGATACAATTTAAAATACGTATTTTTTTTTCGATCCAAATATCTCTCAAACCGATTTTGTCTGTCAAATCATTCTGTTTTTTTACCTCATCAATATGCGCAAATATGTCGCCCGATTGTAGCGACTTTTTTTCTCCAATAGCTATCTTTTCTGACATACCCGCTTGGCTTTGAATAAGGATAAAGCATTCATTTTGGCAACTATATGTTATCGCGAAACGTGCCTTTTGGGCATTGGGGAAGCTCTGTCCATTTAGTGCAAGAAATGAATCGAATACGTCTTGACTTGATAAATATTTCACAGTATATTCTACGGGATTATTCTCGTTATCAATGACAGAAAGAGTAATTTTATCATTAGTACTGAAGGCCCATCCTGAGGTTATCATTTGCGAATCTTCATCCTTTTCCCTTACATTATTAATGGGTTCGCCAGTTATTTGTGAAAAAAGAAATAAAGAATTGGGTGTGCCTTCACTTGGATCCGGTATCGCATTAAATCCGTCAAAACGTACAAGCTGCCTGATATCTTCAATAAATCCTTCATATAAAGGAAGAAGATAATCATTTTTCCATGGCGGAGCAATGGATTTATTATTCCTGAAACATTCAATTTGTTTTTTATCGCACGCCTGGTCTATTTCATCCGCCATCTGTTTATAAAATCCAAGAGCAGAACGCCCGTTCGTATAATAGCCGGCTTCTGCAACCGCATCCCGGAAAGCCCACATGAACCAACCACCTACAATTTCGGAAGAGTCTATAGGTAAATTGCTGTTAGCGCATTTAGCCCAATCATTTCCCAAATTTCCTTCTAAAAAGGGCTCGAGCTTTGCGAACGAAGGGCTGATTTTATATATTCTAAGCCGCGTTTCCTTTGGAGCTAAAATATAGGGTCTCCAGTTATTCTGCTTAACTCTTGTTAATGATCCAAAGGCCCGGAGAAAGTCGTGGTTTTTGAACTCAACCGTATTAAATATTCCGTATTTTTTGAAGTTTATGGCTGATACAAACAAAAGCGAAACAATGAGGATTATTATTGGAGATAAGTTTAGAATGACACCGCGAATTATTTTATTCGCGTTGTGTTTTGAATATGTGTAAATCAAGACAAAAAATACAGGAAATAAAAATGGAACAATCCATAACCCCTCTTCTCTTGTAAGCCAAAATGCGGATAAAGAAAGACCTAATCCCAGTAACCAAAGATAGTAAAAATTTTTCTGTCGCTCAGCCCTTATTAACAATCCTACGGAAATTGATGCGATCAAAAGAACAAGCGACATATATATTCCTTCCCGAATAACCCGAGTTGCTATTTCATTACCATAACTCATTGGGTTGAAAAGCAGAGCAGCATAAATCGTTATAAATAAAAAATAATGACGTCGATTAAACAAAGGTTTTATCGCAATTGCAGCAACAAGACAAGCAAAAATATAGAGAAGTTGCTGAGACAAGAGAAGAGGAATACTCGTAAAAAAAATTGCAGCAATCCACATCGGATAAAATGATCCTTTTGCTAATGTCAGCTGGTCGTAATCTCCTAGCCATTCAGAATTAATTATATTTCTTGCTAAATTAATAAAAAGACGATCATCATGACCTGCCTCACCAAGTGCGGAGATAGGTTGGTCGTTAACCATCCAAAGTTTTATTATCGTCAGAAGTATAATTGTTATCCAGACCCAAATAGGAATACTGAAAATTCGACTTTTAAAGATTTTTTGATATTTTTCCATCTTAATGAAAAACAAATTTTTTATTTGCCAGAAAATTCCAGATAAATACAATGGCTTTTGTCAACACGTTTGCAATAATATACCAAATTCCAGCAATACTAACAAAAAGAAACATAAAAAAAGTGTTGAGAACGAGACCTGATCCAGCGACAATAAAAAAAAATGGAATTTGCCTTTTATGGTTTTTGGAAGAATCTCTGAAAGTGAAGAATTTTTGCCCAAAATAGCCAAAAAAAGTTATAATCACAAACGAAAAAGTTGCTGCGGTTAGATAGAAAAGATGCAAATAATTCACGAAAAAAAATAGAACAGCGATATCTGCTAACGCACAGAATCCTCCGATTACAGAATAACGCAGAAAGGCTTTTTCTTTGAATGCTGTCCCAATTGATGGAATCGATATTTTTTCCATTTAGGATATTTTTTGAGCAAGTATGAATATCTGTGGCCCTCTTTTTTGGGAAGAAATACTATATAAATAGCTAAATATGCGAAATGCCAATTTATTTGCAACTCCCTTTTTTGAGGTAATTATTGTTGATTTTTTTATATCTTTGAAGAGGAGGCTAAGGATGATATTTTTCAAATTCATGAATGGCCACCCGGCATAAGATGACTCAATAATTTCTAAGTTATTTATTTTCATTTCAGATTCTAAATCCTCTTTTTTAAAATGTTGAATATGCCCAAGAACTTTATGATGGTTAAATATTTTTCCCGATTGAGTGGTTATCAGAAGGTATCCGTTATTCTTAGTAAGATTGGACAAGGTTGAAATTGCCCGTTGCCATTCATGGAGATGTTCGATAACTTCACAGTTGATTACCATATCAAATTTCTTGTTTAATGATATATCCGGCTCGTTAAGATTTAAGCAAAAAAAGTCAATTTCGCTGTATAAATTTTTATTACGTTCGATTATTTTTTGTGATACATCAAATCCGGAAAGTTTCAACCCGTTTGTTTTTTTCCAAATTTTTTTGAGTAATTCCCCCGATCCGCATCCGGCATCGACGACATCCTTTACTTTTAAAGATTTAATTTTTTTTATTATTCTGTTTACTCTGTATATTGTTCCAGGATCGTCGATATTTGCCGAGGTGAAATTTGACCACCACTCATCGTATTGTAACTGGTCTTTTTTATTTTTTTGCATAGCAAATCGTGTTTAGAAATAACTTATGATATTTTAATTTTATTCTGGAAGGTTTGAATCCTGCCTTTACCAACAGCGGCCACAAATCTTTTTTATTGTAATACATTTTGTGATCATTCATCTCTTCGGTGGGAGATAATCCAAGCCGAAAAGCCGAAAATTCCAAAAAATATTTTCCCAGCCAATTTGGAGCATTGATTATTGCAGTTCCATTCCTGTCCAATATACGGTGAACTTCTTCGATGATTTTCTTCGGATGGTCCAGATGCTCTAGAACTGAATTCATGATTATCAAATCCGCTGAAGAATCAGACAAAAAAGAAAGATTGTTGGAAATATTCGTTTCAATTATTTTTATGCCCTTCAATTCAGTATTTACTTTGATATCAACTCCAGTCAAATTCTCGGCATAAGGCTTCAAGCTTGAAAGAGCCGATGCGTTGAATCCGCAGCCGATATCGATAATTCTCCGTGGCCTATTTTTTTTGACGAAACGAATGATTTTGTAGTTCGACAAATATACTCCAAATTTATCAATAGACGTCAGTTTATGGTTTTGGCCGAATGATTTTTCTCTCATTTTCTTGAAATTCGAAATATTTCAACGATAAATGTGAAAAATATCGTTTGAAATCCCAAAGTTATTAAGACAAGGCCGATTATTCCGTAAATAGAAATAGATTCCAGTGTAAAACGATTTTGATACCAGTGGTAAAACAAAAAAGAATCGAGAATTATTCCGAGGGTCACTAGGGAGAATCCGACGATCATACCTCGGTCATAATTAAATTTTTTGCTGATAAACAGAGTCAGTTTGTCTTGATAGTATTTGTTCAAATCACTGAATAGTTTTGATATCAAGCCGAGCTGAACAGTCAAGAAACCTATCGAAACCAAAGCGAATCCCAGCAAAGAAAAATGAAATCTGAAATTTGATATGAGGCCGAGGCTGCTTGCCGTGACAATTGAAATACCTGCCAGTAAGGCAATGAAGCCGGGTACGAAAAAAACAAAATTCGGAGCGTAAAGAAGCATTATCTTCAAATTGATCCATCCGGCATACCAGGGAGAAAACCAGCCACTCCTTCTGTGATGGCTTAATCTTCCGTTCTTGTCTTTATAAAAATGAATAGGAACTTCGGCAGTTTTCAATTTTAGAAGTCCGGCTTTTATCACCATTTCCGATGCATATTCCCAGGATTTTGATCTTAAGTCAATTTTCTCGAGCGCCTTTTTCGTCATTACCCTCATTCCACAATGAATGTCGGAAAATTTCAGCTTGAAAAGTTTGTTTAATATCCACGTGGTCAGGGGCGTTCCGAAATAACGGTGCAAATTTGGCATAGCGCCATCTTCAATCCAGCCTTTCATTCGTGTTCCCATCACGTATTCATAGCCTTCGTCCAGTTTTTTCGTGAAGTTAGGCGTTTCCTTGAAATCGTAAGTTCCGTCGGCGTCTCCCATAACAACATAATCTCCTTTGATGTGGGGGATTGAATCTATGTATGCGCGTCCGAGGCCTCTTCTAGGAGTTTTCAAAACATCGGCGCCAAGGCTTCTCGCAATTTTTTCTGAATCATCTGTTCCGCTGTCAACAATCAGGACTTGATTATTGATTTTGTCGTTTCCGAGGCCGATCCAGCTGTCTTTAATGACTTCGCCGATAACCTTTTCTTCATTGAGGCAGGGGATTACGATTGTGATTTTTTTATTCATCAGGGAATAAGTTCTAAAATTCCTTATCTTTTCCCAAAACCACGCGAACGGTTTTTCGGACGGCCTGGCGGGAATTGTATTGTGGCTTCCAGCCGAGGCGGGTGATTTGGGAATTATTTATTCTCACTTTCGCGACATCGCCCTTCCAGCCGATTTTTCCGCCGGTCCAGCATCGTTTCGGATTGATGCCCATTTCTTTAGTGATCACGTCCGCGATAGAATTGACGGTGATGAAGCTGTTCGCTGCGATATTGAAAATATTTATCTTCTTTTTCGCTTTTTTTGTGACGAGGTCAATGGCTCTCACCACATCCAGGACATAAAGATACGATTTGCTCTGTTTTCCGTCACCGAGAATTTGGAGCTTTTTGGCATCTTTTTTGAGCCTTCGGATGAAATCAAACACGACCCCGTGAGTGAGACGGGGTCCGATTATGTTGGCCGGGCGCAGAACCCAAACTTGTATATCATAAAAATTAGAGAATGCGTATATCATCGCTTCGGCGGAAAGCTTCGTCGCGCCATACATTGAAACGGGAATGAGAGGGCCGAAATTTTCTGTGGTATAAGTTGATCCAACATCGCCATATATTCCGCTTCCGGAAGTGAAGAAAAGTTTTTTTATGCCGTTTTCTTTCATCGCCTGGAGCAGATTGAAAGTGTGACGGGTCGTCTGCTCAAAATCGATGCTTGGGTCGGTGATTCCTTTGGATATGTCGGAATTGGCGGCCAGGTGAAAAACCATTTCGATGTTTTTTGATTCTTTTCGGAGGGTTTTTTGGTCGGCCAAATCGGCCTTCACAAAAGTGAAACGCTTGTTTTTTTCGTGGTGCTTCAAAAAATCGCGGTTTCCGCCGCTCAAATTGTCGTATACCTTCACGCTGTGTCTAGTTTTCAGAAGATGGTCGACGAGATGCGAGCCAATGAACCCCGCACCACCCGTCACAAGAATTTTTTGGGATACTTTTTTCATAAATTATGCGGGTTTTATCATCGGGTGGTACGGGGCAAGCCCAGCGCCGCCTGTGAAAAGAATTTTCATATGCAAACCAAAAGAAAAAGGATTAAGCGTTCCTTGTTTCCATTTTACCCGTTCGGGCAAAATTTTACAAGATTCGCTTAATCCTTTGGTTGGGTCCGGCGGCGCGGCTGCACACCGGATTATTTCTTTTTTTGGCGGGCCTTCCATTCCAGCCAGCCCGGAAACCAGTCGGCGGCGTCGCGTTCGAACATAGCGACGGTGTCGCGGGTGTAGGGATGGTCCAAGGGCTTGAGAAGGTTCGGGGTCACGGTGATGATGTGCGCTCCGGCGCTCCACCACTGCTGGATATTGATGAACTCGCGGCTTGAGGCGGCTATGATTTGCGCGGGAAGCCCCGATACGTCGAGCCATTCACGCAGTTGCCGGATAACGGGGACGGGGTCGTAGCCCATGTTGGCTATCCGTCCGGCAAAGAGGGACACATAAGCCGCTCCGGCCTTGGCGGCCAGGAAACATTGTTCGGCGTTCATCATGGCAGTGGCGTTGACTTTGATGCGGTCTTTGGCCAGTTTTTTGATGACGCCGAGAAAGAGCTTGCCGTTCTGGTCGGTGAAGGTCACCTTGATGTTGATGTTCGGGGACCAGGAGGCGAATTTCCGCGCCTGGTCGATGATTTCCTGCTCATCGCCATGGGGACTCGAGGTTTCGAGGGAGAGAGGCAGGTGGCCGATCATTTCGGCGATGGCTTTGGACCGGTCGCGGATGACAGCGAAACCGCCGGTGACCCCGCACGCTTTCATAATGGTCGGGTTGGTGGTGACGCCGTCGACGATGCCGAGTTTCAGGTATTTCTCGATCTCGGCAAGATCGCCGGTGTCAAGAAACAATAGTCCGTCTTTCATTGGTTGTTTTCCTCCCATAAGATAATTTCAGCCGCTTCGAGCAGGTTTTCTGCCTCGAAGTCGGGTTTGATGGTTTTGCCGCGATTATCGGTTTCGTTCCGGACGAGGATCGTCCGGCAGCCGGCGGCCTGGCCGGCTCGGATGTCTTTCCAGGTGTCGCCGATCATCCAGGATTTTTGGAGGTCAATCCCGAATTCTTTGGCGGCCTGAAACAACATTCCGGGTTTGGGTTTCCGGCAGTCGCATTCGGTGAGGAGGGCTGGAATTTTCACCTGCTTCGGATCCGGATGGTGCAGGCAGGCATAAATTTTGTCAATGATGCCGCCAGCTTCTCGGACCCAATAGGTCAAGTGAAAATGCATATTTTCCAGCTCTTGCAAGCTCATTTTTTCTTTGGCAACCGCCGGCTGATTAGTGACGACAAAGACATAGAAGCCAAAGCCGTTGAGAATTTTGATGGCCTTGGCGGTCCAGGGAAAAATTTGAAAATCTTCGAAACGGAGCGGGCTTTCCGTTCCGCCGAACTCGTCGAGCCCGACAGGCGGATTGATCACTCCGTCCCGATCGAGAAAAACCGCTTTTGGAAGCCCTAACTCACCGATTCCCATTTGGCGCTCCTCTGGCGCAGGGCTTCAGTGAGGAAGTGGGCGATATAGCCCTGCATGGCTTCAGTGTGGGTAGTGCGGTAGTCCGGGTTGACGGTCGGCACCACAATGACGGCGTCGCCGTTTTGAGCGGTATAGCCGTCCGCTTTTCCGACCACGCCGAGGACATAGGCGCCTTTTTTTTTGGCGAATTTGACCGCTTCCACGATGTTTTTGGAGATATCGCGCTCGGCATCGCCCCCGCCAACCGAAAAGACGAAGAGGACATCATTCGAGCCGAAACCCAGGATATCCATCTGGTCCACAAAGACCCGAGACCAGCCTTCGTCATTGGCGATGGCGGTTACGGTGGGGATGTTGTCGGTGAGGCAGCTGGCCCGGATGCGGCAGCTCTTGAAAAGATCGCCGGCGGCATGGGTGCCGTTTCCGGCGCCGCCTCCGACTCCGCAGAAAAAAACGCGGTCGCCGAAGTGGCGGACTCCTTCAAGGATTTCTACCATCTTCTCAAGGGTTCCGATCTGGCCTGCCAATTCTTTGGCAATTTGACCCACTTCCATGAGCCGGGTTTTGAAAAAAAGTTCCAGTGTCGCTTCTTTCATGGTTTTCACCCCCCCCTCACTCGCAGTAGGAAATCATGGAGCCGTGTTCCACAAAGGACCACGGAACTTCCTGAAGGTTATAGGCCGCCATGGCGTCGCGGAGAGCCGATTTTTTGTCAGCCTCCACGTAAAAAAGCCAATAGGCGCCGACTGTGCCGGCTCCGACTACTTTTCCGCCGATAGCGCCGGCCTGCTTCGCGACCTCATAGATGTCGTCGATGGCCGGATTGGCGGTATGGTCGGAGTAGAGCTTTTTGGTTTCCCAATGCTTATCCAGAAGTTCACCAAAGAGGCGGATATTCCCGGAAAGCATGGCTTCGCGTTGCTCAAGGCCGATTTCTTTGATGACTTTCAGATTGTCGACCTTAGACATTTTTTCACCAGAGAAAACAAACCCCTGATCACGGAGAGTTTCTGCGGCGGATTTTGGTCTTACGGTTCCCGTGCCGAAGAGAACCAGATTTTCGTTTAGCTCCAACAGAGTACGATTTTCCAGGTTCAGGGGAAGAATATCCACATGGCCTTTTCGGGTAACCTCGAAGGAAGTGATCCCTCCGATTGCGGCGATGTATTGGTCTTGTTTGCCGGTCGAAGACGATCCGCACCGTTCAAATTCAACGTGATAAGCTTCTTCGGCCAGTGCCTGACGAGATATTCCGTCGCCTTTCATTTTGTGGAGAATTTCCAGAAAATTTACTGCTATGGCTCCGGAAACTCCCAAGCCAGACTTGGTGGGAACGTCGGAGATGATGTTTATCTCCAGTCCTTTTCCCTTGAGCCAATCTTGAGCCTTAAGCAGAAGAAGAGCTTCCCTAAAGATGGGGTGTCCAACTTCTGCCACGTCTGTAACCCGGTCAACGTTGTTAGAATACTTGACTACCCATAGATTGTCCCACCGCCGGTTGACGGTTAGCCGGACATACAGTGAAATAGCCGCTGAAGTCCAAAAACCGCCTTCCGATTGATAAAAAGACGCAATGTCGGTTCCACCTCCGCCCATAGAGAGCCGGAGGGGAACCTTTCCCAGAAGCATTCGAAACATGTCTCGACCCTCCCAAACAGAGATTTAGGTAAATTTTAAAGGAGCCGTAGCCCCTCCAATAGTTTCAAATTCGCATATTTTGGCTTGATTGTCAAAAAAAAACGCGATTTTTTCGCGGAGCGCTATTTTTGTTATTTTTTTGAAATATATTTCTTGAATGTTTCTTTTCCCTCGCGGCAGCCAATTTCGTAGAATCTTTTTTTCGACTCGCAAGAAATCAGCTGTCTTTTGTCCATCAAAATATCGAAATAACGACTTATTGGAAAAGATTTTTCCCGCACCTTGCCGATAATTTTTTTCGGCAGGATATTCAGTCCGTATTCCATATATTTCATCTCCCGCCGCGGGTTTTCTTTGTTGTATTCTTTTGCGTATCCCATATCATCGAGCAACACGCGGCTCGGTTCCAGTTTCCAGTTGTTCTTATACACCGTCATCAGGCCTTCGGCTTTCGACCTGGCGTAAAATTCGGCGATCTTTTTCCAATCGATGTCCAAAAAAGAGTCTCCATACATCACGAAGAATTTTTCGTCGAGGTGCGGGAGTGCGTTTTTGATCGCTCCTCCCGTGTCCAATTTCTCGTTTTCGACGGAATAAACGATTTTTATCCCAAACTGGTTCCCGTCGCCAAAATGATCCCGGATTTGTTCCCATAAATGGCCGACGCAGAGAATGATCTCCTCAATGCCGTTTTTTTTGCATAGTTCAACTTGATATTCAAAAAAAGGCCGGCCGTTGATTTCAACCATTGATTTCGGAATTTTGATCGTGATTGGATGAAGTCGCGTGGCGTATCCACCGGCTAAAATTACTATTTGCCTTATGCCTTTTTTTTTCTTCATGGGGCAATTCGAGTGTTAGGACATACTTCTAATAAAAAAGTATATTATTATGTTTAGTTTATTGCAAATTAAAAAAAGGGCGGGACGCAAGCGTCCAGCCCGGGAGGTCGAAATTTGGCATAAATTAGAGAAGATTTAGTTCCCGCAGATAGGGAAGCGCGCGGTGAGTTGCCACTATGGCGCAGGGATCTTCAATTTCCGTTTCCGCGAGCTTCAGCCATTTGGAGAGTTGAAAGATCGCAACCTCGATATCCTCCGTGCTATCGAGTTTTTGCTCTTGTTTTTTTTCACATCCGATTCCCAGGAAACAAAAATAATGGGACCATGAATTTCTGGTGTTTATCCAAATTTGTTTGCCCATCTGGATAATTTGGTAACAATGATAGCCTGTTTCTTCGAGAAGCTCCCTATGGATGGTTTTTTGGATGGGCTCCGAAGGGTCGATATTTCCGCCAGGCAAAGTTCGCAGAATCTTGTCACATCCCTGGTAATATTGGCGGATCGTGACAACTTCTCCGGCTTTGGTAATTGGCAGAATGACGGCAAAATCTTGCTGGCCGTATAGATAATATTCGTGTTGAGCGCCCCAATTATCTTGGAATATTGAAGCTCTCAAAACCTTTCCATACCCGCTTGCGACCACGCGGCTTTTCAATCGTTCCCATAGTTTTATGGCCACGAAAAACCTCCTTTTTTGATATTTAGCCATAGTAGCAAGGAACTTAAAATTGGCTCATGACGAGTCGGTGGATATTCGCATGATTTGATAATATTGTCAAACAAAAAAAGCCTGATATTTTCCATATAGGCTTTATATAAGGTGAATTATATTATTTGAAAAAGTTGTATTTGATCACGCACCAAACCGCCTCAATCCCGTCAATCCAGCCGATTTTTCCCCCTTCGGATTATTTCAACGCTAATGCATAATTTTTCAAGAGAAAAACAGCTTCTGATTTGAGATTTTTTTTCACCCAGATTTTTTCTTTTTCATCCACAAGTTCGCCGATTCCCTGCAAAATTTGATTTTCGTTCATTTTTTCAATCGTCGCGACACATTGCTTCAGATGTTCGCGGATGTTTTTTCCCGTCAGAAGTTTCAGCGCCTCCCGGTCTATATCCCAGTTGTTTTTCGCGAAATAGCGGATGTCGTATATATCGCGCGCGGCTGTTATTTTGCGCGAGACAAGAGCAGCCAGCTTTCCGGCGAAGAGATATTCTTTTTTCGCGGCCGGCATTGATATTCCGAGAAATTCTTTGAGCTCAAAAAAATCTCTCATATCGGGCGCGAATAAACGGGTGCTGATTTCTATTTTGATGTTGTGTTCGGCGTCTCCGTATGAAAGAAGAGCGAAAATGGTGTTTCTTTTCAGGTAGCTGTCTTTGATGGCGCCGTATTTTCGCAAAATCCTTTTTATTTTCTTGAATGTCGTTTCTCGAACGCTTTTTCCGTCTGCCAGCAGATCGAAATCAAGATCCACCGAGAAGCGGGTAAGGCCAAAGAAAAAATAAGCGCAGGTTCCGCCCTTGAATCCCAAAAAAGAAGCGATCTCAATGTCGGAATAAATATCTTTCAGGATTTGCCCCATTATGAGCTGATGTTTCTCTTTATCAAGCATATTTTTCGCGATATTCTTCAAGCCGTTTGATTAGCGCTAGATTGGCATAAATCTTTGCCAGTTTGCGGCATTTGTTCCAGTTTATCGATTTCAGGTTGTCAAAATAATATTTCGGGAAAAGATAGATCATATCCATAAACGCCCGTTCCGGCGAGGCTATGCCGTAGTTATCCCGGATGATTATGCCGGATGGATTGAACAGCAGGCTTTTTTTCATTTTTCTGAATGTGAAAGCGTGCCCGTTTATTTTTTTCGTTTTTGACCACGGTCCGGCGGCGAAGATTGTTTCGTAATGCTGGAAAATCATTCCCGCTTCCCGAAGCGCCGTTTCAAAACTTATGTAAGAAGGAATATAAATGCTCGTTGCCAGTTCTTTGGGATCATATTTTTTGTCCTTGGCGAAAACGCCTCTCGTCAGCCGCAAAAGAGAGCCTTTTTTCACGTAGTAGGAAATTTTCGCCTTGAGGTTGTTTTTGTCTGTTTCTTGCCACAATAAAGCCAAATCTTCGCTGGTGAAAACTGTTTTTGAACTTTTGTACAATGCGGCAGTGGCGTTATCCATTTTATTGTGATACGGAAGTAAGAAATTTTATTACTTCCATCTTATATTATTTGAAACGATCCGTCAAATTTCATTGTTTGGTTATCATTTTTGATTACTTTTCGATGATATTGCCATATCTTGTTAAGATTTTGCGGCTTGTATAAAATCTTTATCTATCCCAACAAATTATACCTCACGATACACCAAACCGCCTCAATACCGTCAATCCAGCCGATTTTTTCCTTCGGCCGCAGACGCGGACGGGGGGTTGCCTTTGGCTGGCATCGCGCTCTTCAATAATATCCCATTTTCTGATAAAATTCAATTGTCGAACAGCTTGACAATTATTATCAAATAATATACATTATTAATGTATATTATTGACATTAATTATACATTAGCAATGGACAAAAACATAATCAAAAACACCGTTTTAGACCAAAGGGAATCTTTCGAAAAGAAAGGCGATTTTGTCGAGAGGGATGTGCCGAAAGGATTTCTGTCTTCCAAAAAGATCGGTGTTATCAGCGGCATCAGGAGAAGCGGAAAATCCACGCTTCTCAAGCAAGTTGCCAAAAATTTCGGGAATTACGCCTATCTCAACTTTGAAGACGAGCGGATGCTTGATTTCACCTATCGGGACTTCAACGCGCTTCTTGAAGTTTTTTTAGAGCTCTACGGGGACCAGGAAACGTATTTGTTTGACGAAATCCAAAATATTTTTGGCTGGGAAAAATTCGTGCGGAGGCTCTTCGAAGAGAGAAAAAAAATATTCGTGACAGGATCAAACGCGAAACTTTTGAGTTCCGAGCTGGCTACCGCGCTATCCGGGCGCCATTTGAAAATGGAACTTTTCCCGTTCAGTTTTTGGGAATATATCAAATTCAAAGAGAATAAAATAAAAAGCCATTACACCACCAAAGAAAAAGTCGGGATGGAAAATCATCTGAAAAGATACATAGAGAAGGGAGGATTTCCCGAGATTGTCGTCGGCGGAGATGCGGAAGAACTCAAGCAGCTTTATCAGGACGTGCTTATCAAAGATCTGCTGGTCAGGTTCAACATTCGCGAAACAAAAGCTTTCCGCGACGTGGCCTTGTTTCTGCTTTCCAATATTTCATCCCCCGTGAGTTTCAACGGTCTGAGAAACCTTTTGGGAATAAAAAGCGTCACAAGCGTGAAAAATTACGTTGATTTTTTTGAAGAAGCGTATTTGTTTTATAGTTTATTCAAATTTGACTACTCCATTAAGAAGCAAATTATCAATGACAGAAAAATATATTGCGTCGACACAGGGATTGTCAATGCGGTTGCCTTTCGTTTTTCCGAAAATATCGGGCGGACTATGGAAAATATAGTATTTGTTGAGCTCAAACGAAGAAATTGTGAGACGTTTTATTTTAGGAGCAAAAAAGAGTGCGACTTTGTGATGCGAAAGGGAATGGACATTGTCGAAGCTATACAGGTGGCGCAAACATTGTCAAGTCAAGAAACAAAAGCAAGAGAAGTGGAAGGATTGCTGGAGGCGATGGAAAAATTCAAGCTCAAAACCGGCCTGATAATAACCCAGAATCAAGAAGGAGAAGAAAAAATTGGAGGCAATTTGATAAAAATCACTCCCCTTTGGAAGTGGCTGATTGAGAAATAAACGGATTGTAAACTCCATATTCTCGAAAGTGCGTTTTATGAAAAACGGGGTTATTATTAAAGCCAAGTCTTTATTAAATCTTTTTACTTTGAGCGAATTACTGTGTAATTTCGCCTCTATTTTTGATTCCGGTAATCTCAATTTTTACTATAAATAAAGGCTTTTTAAGCATTTATTACTATTATACGGTTGTGTATGTTTTTAGTATATTTTTTTGATAGCTCTGTCAACATTGGAAAAATCGACAAGATAATTTTCGCTATTCATCCGTTATTTACTGAACAGATTATACTTTATTATGCACCAAACCGCCTCAATCCCGTCAATCCAACCGATTTTTTTCCCTTCGGCGTAGGTCCGGCCGGAATAGGAAATGCCGACTTCATAAACTCGGCACTTATTTCTTTTGGAAAGTTTCGCGAATCGCGCCACGAGCTCCGGCTCGATCCCAAAGCGCTTCGATTTCAATTTGGGCAGGATTTGGCGCAGAATTTCTTTTGTAAAAACTTTGTAGCCGGATTCTATGTCAGTCAAGTTAAGATTCGTAAAAATATTTGAAAAGGTGGTGATAATATTGTTTCCGACATAATGCCAGTGATACAAAACGCGGTGCGGCCGGTGGCTCAAAAAGCGCGAGCTGAAAACGACGTCTGCTTTTCCGTCCAAAATCGGCTTTATAATATCCGCGTATTCATTTGGATCGTATTCAAGATCGGCGTCCTGAATCAAAACTATGTCTCCTGTAGCGTTCTCAAAACCGGTTTTGAGCGCCGCGCCTTTGCCCCGATTTTTTTTGTGATGGAGGATTTTGTGCCTCCCCTCGTATTTTTCAAGAATTTCTTTCGATTTGTCGCGGCTGCAGTCGTTGACCAGGATTATTTCTTTTTCCAAATGAAAAACATCCGCTTTCTCAACCGCGGAGATTATTTTTTCAAGAGTTCTTTCTTCGTTATAAATTGGGATAACGATGCTGATTTTTCGGAAAATTTCCATTTTGCTATTCATTTATCGCCTTTCGAAAATATTCTATCGTCTTCTTGAGCCCTTCTTCAAGCTTCACCTTGGGTTCCCAACCGAGTTCTTTTTTTGCCAGCGATATATCTGGTTTTCTTTGTTTGGGGTCGTCTTGAGGCAAGTCCCGATAAACGATTTCGCTTTTGCTTTCCGGAATCATTTCGAGGATTATTTCGGCGAGTTCTTTCACGGAAAACTCATCCGGGGTTCCCAAATTCACTGGTCCCGAGAAATTATTTTTATTGTCCATCATCTTGACGATTCCGCCGACAAGATCGTCAATATACTGGAAGCTTCTGGTTTGCGAGCCGTCTCCATAAATGGTCAAATCTTTATTCTCGAGAGCCTGGGTGATGAAATTGGAAACGACGCGGCCGTCGCCGGGATCCATATTGGGACCATAGGTATTGAAAATCCGGACCACCCGAATGTCAGTTCCGTATTTTCGGTTATAATCAAAGAATAATGTCTCGGCGGCGCGCTTCCCCTCGTCATAGCAGGACCGCACCCCGATCGGGTTGACGTTTCCCCAATATGTTTCCGGCTGGGGATGGACGCGCGGGTCGCCATAGACTTCACTGGTCGAGGCCTGCAATATCCGGGCATTGTTTTTCCGGGCCAGCTCAAGTATATTCAGTGATCCTAAAATAGACGTCTTCAGTGTTTGGGCCGGGTCTTTTTGGTAGCGGGGCGGGGAAGCTGGGCAGGCGAAATTGAAAATCTGGCCGATTTTTTTGCTGATTTCAAGAGGTTTCGTGATATCCTGATTGACAAATTCAAAATTCTTGTTGTCGAGCAGAGGCGCGATATTTTCTTTTCGGCCGGTTGACAAATCGTCAAGGCAAATCACTTCATGGCCGCTGTCCAAAAAATATTTGCAAAGATGCGAGCCAACAAACCCCGCGCCGCCCGTCACGAGGATTTTGCCGGGTGTATTTTTCATAAGTATGTTAATTTTGCAATCGGGTGGTGCGGGACGAGCCTCGCGCCGCCCGCAGCGACACTTTCATGTTTACTTTTGTTCGTTTCTAATCTAAAATACAAAAAGTCGCAAGTAGGTTTATTTTATCATGAATATAGGATATATCAAAGACCGGATCAAAGGCTTTATCCGGAAATACCGGGGATTGGGACGAATGGCATTTTGGGAATTTTATTATAATTCATGGGGAGGCCTTGTGTTTGCTGTCAAGCGCCACTACAAAAAAAGGCGGGGAGAAATTCCGGCCGATTATCCGAGAGTGGATGATTACGAAAAAAATCTGGTTACCATCGGGATTCTTTCGGTCAATCGGCTGGATCTGATAAAACCCTGTGTCGAATCTGTCGAGAACAACTTAAGCGAAAAATACAAAGTGGAAATATTGATCGGGGACACTGGGAGCACCGATCGGGAGACGCTGGCTTTTTATAAAGAAGCCAAACAGAAATGGGGAAATATCAAGGTAATCTGGCTCAAAAAATATTTTTTCTCCAAAAATTATAACGATCTTTTCGGGAAATACGCAAAGGGCCAGTTTCTTATTTTCCTTAATAATGATACGCTCGCCAAGCCCGGCTGGATTGACAAGCTTATTGATCCTCTGCAAGACAAAAAAGTCGGGATTGCGGGAGCAAAGCTTCTTCACAGGGATGAAACTATCCAGCACGCTGGAATCGAAATAAACCCTCCCACCGAGACAGGTATAAACACTTTTTTTGGAAAACCGAAAGACGAACCCGGTGCGAATTTGAAAGCGGTTGTTCCCGCCGTGACGTTTGCTTGCGCCGCAGTCCGCCATGATGTTTTCAACCGTTTCAAGCTGAATGAAGATTTCAGGGAAGAAGCCCAAGACACGGATTTTTGCTTCAGGTTGGCGGAATGCGGATTCACGGTTCTCTATAATCCCGAATGTGAAATATACCACTTCGAATGTTCTTCCCGGGATTGGCGAAAAGGCGAGAAAGACCGTTGGCTGCTTAAAAAAATATGGGGAGGAAAAATAAAAAATCTGGCCAAAAAAGAAAACCAGCGGATTTCGTTCAACCCGGACGAGAATAAAAATTCAATAACAGTTATTCGCGACGACGGGATCGGCGATCTTCTGATGGGTGCGAGCGCGTTCAAGCGGCTTCGCGAAAAAAATCCGGACAAAAAGTTGATTTTGGCGACTTATGAGCGGAACATTGAAATGATGAATGGCTTCGGGATTTTTGATGAGTTTATCCCGATTCCGGACGGAAAGAAATATTCCCCGCTTCCAATTTCCGGCAATTCTAGGATTTATCGGTTCATCGATCTCGAAATGGATATCACTCCCATTGCAGGAACACCCAAAGAAGACAACAAGATTAACCGTCATTTCGTTTATTCCCGCCGGATGGGTCTTCCGGAAGATTTTGAGCTTGTGCCGATGCCGGATTATCCGGAAGCGAGAGAAAAAGTCGAGAAATTAATTACTTTTCTGGGTAATGACACAAACCAGCCGTTTGTCGTATTCAATCTCATCGCTACCAATCCGGCTCGCAGCTGGTGGGAACCGTATTATCCGAAATTGATCGAAGCGGTTGAGAAAATGGGGTTCGTCCCGCTTATTTTGGGGACGAAAGACAGCGAATATTATAAAGGGGATAAAGTCGTTCACCCTCCCACCAATTTTGGTAATTTTTTTCGAGAAAAAAAAGATGATTCTGTTAGAATTGGTGGGGGGGTAAACCTGATCGGAAAAACAAAAACCATCCCCGAATTCATCGAAGCTTTGAAGCTTGGAAAATACGTGATTTCAACGGACACCAGCGCGACTCATGTCGCCGCTCTTTCGGGCATTCCTTTTCTGGCCATTTTCACGGGCGGGATGACGCCCGAATCGCGTCTCAACTTATATGAAAAATACGAAGCGCTGGCTCCGCCGGCGGGCCTCAAATGCTATCCCTGCTGGGATGAAGGATGTAAAGATTTGTCGGTCCGTTGGAAAAATGACCCCTGCCGGCTTCTGATCAAACCGGAAGAGGTGATTGATAAATTCAAGAAGCTTGTCGAAAAATATCCATAAACATTCAATGTTTGGAAAATCCCAACATTGAATGTTATGATGCCTTTATTTTCGCTTCGATGCCGGAAGTTGAAAGGGGAGTATCTTCTTTGGGAACAAGAAAAAGCTCTCCTCCATACTGATCAAGCACTTCCGTTTCGACGCATTTTGTTCCGTATTCGGCGCTGTTGGCATGGACATCGGGGCGAATCCGGTCAAGCCAGGGATTGGGAATGAGGTCGTCGAAAATGAAAACATAATCGACATAAATGATGGCCGCCAGAAGTTCCGCCCGGTATTTGCCGGGGATGATGGGCCGGCCCGGCTTTTTTTTGTATTCGCGGACAGATTTATCACTATTCACGCCCACGATCAAAATGTCTCCTTTTGCCTTCGCTTTTTGCAAAAGATCAATGTGTCCGGCGTGAAAAAGATCAAACGAACCATTGGTCGTGACGATTTTTTTGCCTTCTTTTTTTGCCTGCTCGGCAATTTTGAGAATTTCGTCGAGTGATTTGATCTTTTCTTTGTGATTGAGCATATTTTTGTCAAAGCTAAGCTTTTTTCTTCCCCGACTATTCGCCGGGGAATTCCTCAAAGCTTAGCTTTTAATTATAAATTTTGCCGCGTCGAGGAGGTCTTCGGCAATATATTCAACGTCCGTTTTGTGTTTTTCGTCCGCGCCGCATTTTCCGGTTTTGACGAGAACAGATTTTATCCCGAAGTTTTTGCCGCACTTCACGTCCGCCCATTTGTCGCCGATAATCCATGATTTTAAGTTGTCAATCTCAAAATCTTGCTCGGCCTGTTCCAGCATTCCCGGTTCCGGCTTTCGGCAACGCGAAGCTTTTTTATATTTTCCAATTCCTTTGGGATGAAAAGGGGAGAAATAGGATTTCAAAATACGAATATTATTTTTTTCGAGCTCCTTCACGACATGATCGTTGAATTTTTGATAGTCGTCTTCGGTATAATAGCCGCGCCCGATTCCCGACTGGTTTGTCACAATTATAAAGCCAAAGCCATTGTCTCGCAGCAGCTGCATAGCCGGAATCACATTTTTTTCAAAGGCAAAATCGTCGATTTTATAAACATATTCCTTGTCAACATTGATTGTTCCGTCACGATCGAGAAAAATTATTTCTTTCATATGTTATCTAACATTCAATGTCAGGGGAACCCCAACATTGAATGTTTACTCTCCGATCCAATCTAAAAGTTCTTCTTCTGTCACCACGGATGTTCCAAATTTCCGGATGGCCACTTGCGAGGCGGCAATGGCGAGCTCAAGCGCTTCAGGCATTGTCGCGCCGCCTACGTAGGAAGTGATAAGCAAAGCTTCGACTGTGTCGCCTGCGCCGGCAATATCAAATTGCTCTTCCACCTCCTTCGGTCTCACAAAGTAAGGTTTCTTTTGGGGTTCAAAATATACGGCTCCTTTTTTTCCTCGGGTGATGAAAATATGGATCGGAATCTCCTTTTGGATGATATTTGCGATTTCGACTATTTCTTCATCAGTAGTGCCGTCTTTGTCAAAGCCGTTTATTATTTTGGCCGTTTCGACGGATTCCACCCGATTGGGCTTCAAAAAAAACAATTTTGGATTTTTAATAAAACTTTTGTATTTCACAAAAGTGTTTTGTTTCAGATCGGCAAAAACGGGAATATTTTTTTCGTCTGAAATCTCAATGATTTTCTTGAAAACTTTTTCCGAGAGAAATCCTTTTGCATAATCATGGATTGAAATAACCGTCGGCTTTATTTCCTTGGCGAGGCTTTCAAGATAAGATGATATTTCATTTTCTTTTTCTTTGCTCAAGGGATGGGTATCTTCCATATCCACCCGGGCAACGTGCTGGGTAGTGGTTTTTATCGCTTTCACCCGCAATTTGAGAGTGGTTTTTCGTTCCGGATCAAGACTGAAATGAGTGATTATCCCGCAATTCCTATATTCCTCTTCCATGACATCCGTGTATTTTATTCTCCCTTTTTCTCCGACAACCCCGACGAGATGGGTGGAAAGACCTATCGTGGCCATGCAATTCGCGGCGTTTCCAGCGCCTCCAGGAAAAAATTTTTCGTCGTCAACCCGGATGACAGGAACCGGTGCTTCCTGGGAAAATCTTTCCGCCGGTCCAGTGAGATAGGCATCAAGCATCACATCACCGCAAGCTAACACCGGTGCGCCCTTAGCACTTTTCAAAATTTGCTTAGCTCTTTCTGTTGTTAGCATAAAAATGGAATGAAAATTCTAAAACTCAAGCTCTAAATTCTAAACAATTTCAAAATTCAAATGACCGAAATTCGAAAGAGTATTGAAAATTTAGATTTTAGCATTTGGATTTATTTCGGATTTAGGATTTCGAATTTAGGATTTACTGAAAAAATGTTTTTCAACTTCTTTGCAAAGCCAGTGAATCACCATCAGATGAATTTCCTGGACTTGAGGAGTGTCATTTGACGGAACAATAATCGCGATATCGGCCATATTCTTCATTTTGCCCCCGTCACTGCCGAGGAGGGCGATATTCGCAATGCCTTTATTTTTAGCAGATTCCATCGCTTTCAGGCAATTTCCCGAATTTCCGGAAGTGCTGATTGAAAAAAGGATGTCGTTTTTGTTTCCGAGGCTGTCAACGAAGCGGGAGAATATATCAGCGTATCCATAATCATTTCCGACCGCAGTTGTCGTGGCCAGGTCGAAAAGGGAAATCGCGGGGAGGGCAGGCCGGTCAAAGGCGAATTTTCCCACAAATTCTCCGACCATGTGAGAAGCTTGCGTCGCGCTTCCGCCATTTCCGCAGGCCATCAATTTCCCCTTGTTTACGAGAGACTTTATGATTGCTCCCTTCGCTTTTTCAACGCTGCTCAAAAATTCTTTGTTTGTCCGAAGCAAGTTCAATGATTCAAATAATTTTTCCAGTTTATTTTGCATAATATTATAAATTTTTCGAAAACCACTCAAATGTTTTTCCAATCCCGGTTTTGAAATCCACCTTCGGTTTCCAGCCAAATTCTTTTTTGATTTTGGCGAAGTCCAAGCAGCTGGTTTTTTGCTCTCCCATTTTCGCTGGACCGTGGACCTCTTTGAATTTTTTTCCGAAATGGCAGTTGATTTCCCAAAACAGCTGGTTGACATCCGTTTCTTTTCCGGTTCCGACGTTATAAATTCCGCTGCGCGTGAAATTTTTGAGCGCCAGGAGATTGGCGCTCACCACATCGCCTACATAAACATAATCCCGAGTCTGTTTTCCATTGCCGTTGATGACCGGCTGGTCGCCCTTGAGCATTTTGTTCAAAAATATAGCGACAACCCCGGCTTCGCCGTGTGGGTTTTGGCGCGGGCCATAGACGTTGCTGTAGCGGAGAGACACAAAATTGAGTCCGTGGACCTCGCGGTAATAAAAAAGAAACTTATCCACAGTCAATTTGGCAATTCCATAGGGAGACAAAGGCCATTCAGGCTCTTTTTCTCCAGTTGGCCTATTTTTCGTGTCACCGTAAATGGCGCCGCCCGTCGAAGAGAAAATAAATTTCTTGACTCTATATTCGCGCGCGAGATTGATGAGGTTCACGCTCGCCAAAATATTGCTCCTCGTGTCAAAAACCGGGTCAGCCATCGATTTGCGGACATCAATTTGGGCGGCGAGATGGAAAATGACCTCCGGTTTTTCTTTTTTTATGATAACTTCGATTTTTTTGTGGTTTGTGAGATCGACGCGGAAAAATTTTGCTTTCGGGTTGATATTTTTTTTGAATCCGGTGGAAAGATTGTCAATCACAAAAACCCGATGATTCTTTTCGATGAGAGCATCAACCAGATGAGAGCCAATAAACCCCGCACCGCCCGTGACGAGAATTTTCATAATATTTTTTCAAAGCTAAGCTTTCGGATTCTCCTAAAGCTTAGCTTTTTTTTATTACGAAGTAATAATACCCCGCAGCTTGCTGCGGCTGGGAATATGTTAGAATAGATGCATGGAAACAAAATTTGCCAGCCATGCAACCTACAAAATACGCTACCACATGGTAATATGCGTAAA